>Ga0315268_10000035_pt1 | contig 137516 bp, 112 predicted proteins | sample C1_top_MG_FD_204535 | JGI IMG/M metagenome (GOLD analysis project Ga0315268, IMG submission 204535) | Sediment microbial communities from Yellowstone Lake, YNP, Wyoming, USA - C1_top | ecosystem: Environmental > Aquatic > Freshwater > Lake > Sediment | place: USA: Wyoming | collected 2017-08-01
AGGCGTCGTCAATAAACAACCTTTACAATATGGCGTGCGGATGAATCCGGTAGTTCCATTCCCCGTGAAATGGGGCGGGGATCACGTGCACCGTGGCGATCTCCGCGTCCGACACGCGGTGACCGACCGGATACCGGCGCCGATCCAGGCGGCAGGTGACCCGCAAGCCTTTCGCCGTCGTCGTATGGGCGATCAACCGCACGATCGTCTCGTAGTCGCGCAGCGGCTCGCCGCGCCAGTTCGACGAGATGAAGGAGAACAACCGGTGCTCGACCTTGTTCCATTTGCTGGTCCCCGGCGGAAAGTGACACACCCGGATCACGAGTTGCGCCTCATCAGCCAACGCCTGTAGCTTCAGTTTCCACTGCCGCAGCCGATAGCCGTTACTCCCTCCGCTGTCCGCCGTGATCAGGAGGGTCCGTGCGTCGGGGTAGAGCCGCCGCCCCTCTGCGCGCCACCACCCGCGGATGGACGCCACGGCGAAAGCGCCGGTGTCGTGGTCGGTCCCGACGGTCACGAAGCCCGTGTTGCGGCCCAGATCGTAGATGCCGTACGGATACGCGCGGGGCACGGATGGCGAGGGAAAGTCATGCACGCTGACCAGCGTCGGGGACTTGGCGGGCAACCACTGGCGGCCCCCGTTCTCGTAGTTGCCGAGCAATTCCTTCTTCTTGGTGTCGACCGAGATGACCGGCCGCTGTGCCGCGATGGCCTTGCGAACCTCGTCGTTGATGAACCGAAACTGGGCATCCCGATCCGGGTGATCGTCCCCTGCCTCCGTCTTCCGATTCCCCTGCAGGCTGTAGTGCATCGAGCGCAAGATGTGCGCGACCGTTTCGTGACTGATCGCATGCCCCGCCGCCGTCAGGGCGGCCGCGAGGACCCGCGTGCTCTTGCTGGTCCAGCGGAGCGGGGATTGCGGATCCCCGCGCGACAGGGGCTCGACGAGCGCTTCCAGGTGGCCGGGCAGGTCGGGATCCCCGATCTCCAGCATCCGTCGCCCGCCGCCGGGACGGCGCACGGTCCCGGCGGGGAGCGGCGCCTCATCCAGTTCCTTGAGCCCCTTCGTGATCGTGACGCGCGACAACCCGCATGCCCGGCTCACGATGGACACGCCCCCATGGCCGAGCTGCCGCGCCTCGTTCGCCGCAAACAGTCGCCGCGCCCGCTCATCCAAATGCGGCCACAGCGTCGCCACCTTCTCCGCCAGTCCGCGGGCAATGCTCATGCCCCACACGGTACCATCCGAAACTGTAATTGTAAAGGTTATTTACTGGCGCCGCCTAAGGAACGCACCCACGCATCCCATAGGCGCGGGACCTTTCACTGATTCGCAAACTGCACCGCCAAGCCGTTCAGCGTCATGTTCTCAGCCACAGCGTCGTGCGGAATGAGCAGATACATCCACGGCTTGCCGCCACACGTTGCTGAATGGTCACTCGCCCGTTCACAGTATTTCACCGCAACCTCGCGTTTGGCAAGAACTGTGGGATCGTCCATCTCGTTCCGGGCCTTGGGCTCCAGCATGTAGATCGTGGCGTCCGTTTCGGCCACAAAGTCGGGCTGGTATTCGAGATCTTCCGCGCCCGATTTGTAGTACATCTGAAACTGACCCTTCGCGGGCTTGAACCACTTCGACGCCTCGCGTTCCAGAATCACCGAGAGCTTGCGCTCGGTGTCGGACTGGAACTTCTGCACCGGGTACAGGCAGCGCTTGAAGCCGCCGAAGAGATACTTCGCCATGTTGCTCTTGTCTGCCGGCGGCTGGCGGTAGTCAAGCGGCGGCTCACCTGCAAGCGCCGTGTAGGCGCTCGGCTTCAACTCGGTGAAGCCCTTGCTGATCTTCACTTCGTAGCCCGTCGCCTTTTCCCAGTAGTGGTCCTGCATCTGGGCATGCACGAAGCGCGCAATCTCTCGCTGATGCGCGCCGAGCACCTTGCGCACCTCGTGCTCGTCGGGGAGATAGCTGCGCAGGCGATTCACAACCTGGCCTGCGAGATCGTACAGCAGGTCGGCATGTGCGTCGTACGATACATCGTCGAAATCGACGAGCCCGCTGACGACGTAGTCCTCCAGGCGCAATTCCCGAGTGCCACCCTTGCCCACCGCGATCACATCCACCTGATCCGTGCGCAGGTACTTGACCCAGAGTTCCTCCGATACCGGCGGATAGTTGAGCGTATCGAGCTTGAGCGTGAACGAATTGAATCCGGACTGAACGTTGCCGGTGGGCACAACGAGAATGCGCGGAATATCGATCGTCTGGTGAATCACCAATTCGGTGGTCTTCGCCACAATGGCCGCAATATCGGGCCCGGCCGTTACACCGTCCATCTCGAGTTGTGACGGGCGATACTGGGCGGCGACTTCTCTTACCACCTTGTTCTGCACATCCTCTTTCGCCAGGTACGAGACACTGGGCAGCAACTGAGGTTGATTCTCCAGCGTTCGGATCACCTCATAGGTAATCTGAGCCACTCGTTCATCTTCCGGCGTATTGAACACCGACGGCTCGGCGCCCTTCGACAGCTGTGTGCCAGCAGTCATCCGTTCGGGCTGCAAGCCCAACTTGCTTGCCAATTGGGACTGCGACACCACGGTCACGGTCTTCTCGCCCAATTGCTCAGGCTCCAGAATCACCTGTTGCAACCGGATCGGTGAATCCGGCTTCTTCGCCTCGTCAACGATCTCCTGAAACTTGTCGTGTGCGATGATGTTCAGGCGATCCACCGCCGTGATGCCGGTGCGCTTGCCATACGGCAGGCGCAGCCCGCGACCGATGGACTGTTCGATGAGCGTGCGCGCGTTCGCTGCTCGTAACGGGACGATGGTGTAGAGGTTGGTGACGTCCCAGCCTTCCTTGAGCATGTTGACGTGGATCACGATCTCGGTCGGCTCGTCGGTGTGCTCCACCTTGAGCAGCCGCGCGACCATCTCGTCTTCTTCGGCGCCGGTCTTGCTGGAATCGACCTGGATGACTTTGGTCTTGTAGCGCCCCTCGAAAAACACGTCGGACTGGACCAGGTCGATCAATTGCTTGGCGTGCGTCGTGTCTCGCGCGATGACGAGAACAAAGGGTTTCACGATCACATTGCCGCTTTCGCGAGCGTAGGTCTCCAGTTCGACCTTCACCTGTTCGTGCAACCGGATGCCGTCCTGAAGTTTCATCAACTCGAGGGCGTCTGCGGTCATGCCGGCAGGACTGAAATTCTTGCGCGTCACGACGGCTGGCTCCTTTACGAAGCCATCGGCCATCGCCTTGCCCAGCGGGTAGTCGAGGATGACGTTCTTGAACGGCACCGGGCCCTTGGGAGTCTCCACGAAGGGCGTCGCCGTGAGTTCGAGGCCGATCACCGGTTTCAGCTCGTTGATCGCTCTCACTCCCGCGCTGGCCCGATAGCGGTGCGACTCGTCCATGATCAGCACGAGATCAGGCAGGGCAGCCAGGTATTCGAAGTAGCTCTCGCCGATGTACTCCGACAGCCGTTTGATACGAGGTGACCGGCCGCCTCTCACTTCAGAGTTGATCTTCGAAATGTTGAAGATGTTCACCTTGCAGCGGAGCATCTGGTCAAACAGGGTGCCGGCCATCGCCTCGTAGTTATCGCCCGTGATAATCTCCGGCGCATCCGTGGCAAACTCGGCGATGCCCTTGAAGACATACTTCTTCGTGTTCGGGGTGAAGTCGGTGATAAGCTTGTTGTAGATCGTCAGGTTCGGGGCCATGACGAAGAAGTTGTTGATGCCGTGCGCGAGATGCAGATAGCTGATGAACGCGCCCATGAGCCTGGTCTTGCCGACGCCGGTAGCGAGCGCGAAGCAGAGTGACGGAAAGTCGCGTTCGAAGTCGGTGACCGTGGGGAACTCCGCGCGAATCACGTCCAACGCGGTCTGGAGGTCCGCACTCTTTCTGAGAAGAACGATGTCGGCAATGCGGTCGAGAATTGCCAGTGACCGGCGCTGTGGCGTTCGGAGGCTCAGGCGGCCGGCGATCGCGTTGACGTGGTGATTCACGCCTTCTTCCCTTTCTTCAACGCCGGTGTCTTGGGTCTGGACTCGAGACGCTTGACGCTTTCTGCCACGGGCAGATGCTCCGGCATGGTCCCACCCAGCTCCTTGATGGTTTGCCGCACCTTCGCCCCGACCTCATGGTGCGCCCGGTTGGCGCGATCTTTGCCAACGATCTGCTCGCGCCGGAGTTTTTCGTCCGCCTGGGTGGCGCGGAACAGATTGGCCGCCAACTCCGTGCTGCCCATGTGATCGAGTATCTGCTGCCCTTTCTTCAGGCCTTTGCGAGCATGGATATCCTGCGCAACCAGCCCGCCGTAGAGTCCGGCGTACCCATGATTCTGAAAGATGGCGTAGTCTCTGGGCGCCACCACGCCGGCTCCCTTGGCCGCGTCGGCCAGTTGGAGATTGTGCGCCTTCATTTCGGCCCGGAGAAGCAGTCGTCGCTGCGCCTCAATATCCTCGTCGGTCAGCTCCTGTCGGCGGGTCTGAACGGCAAAATAGGTCTGGCCGAGCGCGACGATTGCCTTGGCGGGATCGGCATTCTGGATGACGAGATAGCAGGCGTAGCGGGACATCATCACGGTCTTCACGGGACGCTGGCCGCCCTTGCCGATCCCGATCATATCGGTGATCTCAACGAAATGATCGTCCACCCGCAGGCCGCTGTTGAAACAGGCGGTACGCGCCTTGTCGACGACGGCCTCGAAGTTCCGGTAGTCGGCGTAGCCCAGCACTTGGGCGAAATCCCGGCTGGACCAGAATTCGTTGCCCGTTGGGCTCTCGCGACGAATGCGCTCGAACGGGGTGATCTCGGTGCTCACGCGTTTCGGCATCAGATGAGCTCCATCTGCCCGCGCTTGTCCACTGCTGGCGGCGGGGGTGGTGCCTTTGGCAGATTCTCCACCGTGAGGCTGTAGTCGTCATGGCCCCACTCACACCGTGAGAGCACCTGCTTGGGAATCTTCTTCACCGTGAGGTTGGGATAGCGTTCCGTGCCGCCCTTCGGGACGCGGAACGCGGCGCAGAGCACGAGCAACGAGCGCTCAGGGCCAACCTCGTCGCTCAACTGCGCAAGTTGGTCGGCGTTCAGTTGTTGCGTGGTGACGTAGATGAAGTCGCGCTCGGTGGAATGGCCGTGCTGCCAGTAGACCGTGTCGCTCGGCGCGTAGGTGAAGCCTTCGAGCTTGCACGCGGCCTCGGCGAGCATGGCGGCGTTGAATTCCTTGCTGATGACCCACTGGCCCCACTTGTCTTTCTCCAGCAGCGACGGTGCGAGGTGGTAGTAGCGGAAACCGCCGCCGCCTTTCCAGTTCGCTGATTCGGTGATGCCGCCGGGATCTGCACCGTCGATCACCTTCTTGAGGCGCGGAATGATGTGGGTGTGACAGCTCCCTTGCAGTTCAACCATGACCCAATGCCGACCCATCTTGTGCGCCACGGCGCCCGTTGTCCCGGAACCTCCGAACGAGTCAAGCACCCAATCGCCCGGATCAGTCGAAATCATCAAGATGCGTTTCAGGAGTGGCTCTGGCTTAGGTGTAGCGAATGGTTCGATATCGGGGAGCAACTTCCTAAGGTGATCACGCTTCGCGTCCTGATTGGAGCCGACCTCGTGGGCCGGCCACCAAGTCCTCGGCACTATCCCCTGTTGCACTTCGGACAAGTATCGCTTGATCACAGGCATGCTGTCGCCTTTCACGCCGAAATGAACTCGGCCTTCTGCTCGCGCCTGATCGAAGTTTTCTCGGGAGAACCGCCAATAATTCCCTTGTGGCGGGACTACTTCGCGACCAGATGGCAAGGTGATTGGAAACCGTGCGCCCTCAGAACCGCTCTTTGCCGTCCCGTTGTCCCCTTGAAGCCATCGGCCTCGCGGGTCCTTATCCGGATTTCGATACCTTGATTCCTGTTCTTCAGTGCGTGGAAGCAGATGCCTCGTATTCCGCCACACGTCGCGATTTCGCGCGTAAAGCAGGATGTGATCGTGGGCAGAAGAGATATCAGTGTCACCGCGGCGACCTTGGTCCTTTTCCCAAGCGAAAGAGGACACGAAGTTGAAGCGCCCAAACACCTCGTCGCATAGGACCTTGAGATAATGGCATTCCGTGTCATCGATTGTGATCCAAATGGATCCGTCGTCGGTAAGCAGCCTCCAAAGGAGCTCAAGTCGGCCGCGCATCAAGGCGAGCCATACGGAGTGCTCAAGTCCGTCGTCATAGTGCTCAAACGCACTGCCAGTATTGTAAGGCGGGTCAATGAAGATGCATTTGATCTTGCCGGTGAATTCCTGTTCGAGCGCCTTGAGGGCAAGCAGATTGTCGCCGAAGATGAGGCGATTATCGAACACATCGTTGTCAGTGACGCGATGCGCGGCGTGGTATGACTTCGCAGGATCTTCAAGCAGAATGCGCGGCTCCAGCCGTGGCCGATTCTCCTTGCCAATCCACGTCAGTTCCAGTCTTTGCTTTTGGGACACTAGCTCAGCCTCTTGTGACGATATCATGGAAAACTGATCGATCTGCAACGGGCGATCCAGATAGATAGATCGCGAATAACCTATTCGCCGGACCCACAAACGAGCACCGCGAGCGAAGGAGGTGCGGCGCCTGCGTCACCCGGGCGGAAGGAGTCCGATCACGTCCTCGTCGTCCGTGTCCTCATCTAACGTCGCGGCGAGATCTGCCGGCATTGTCTTGGTAGGTCGGACCCCGAGGTCCCGCAACATCTCGGCCTGACGCACGAGGTTTCCCGACCCCACGCTGAGTTTCTTACGAGCCTCGTCATAGCTTTCGCGCGCTTTGGCTAGGTGGTCGCCGACCTTGGACAAGTCCCCTGTGAATCCCACGAACTTGTCATACAGCGCCGCGCCGCGACTGGCGATCTCCTGAACGTTGCGCTTCTGCTCTTCCTGTCGCCACATATGCGCGATGGTCCGCACCACGAACAGCAACGTGCTGGGGCTCACCAGCAATACGTTCCGCTTCCACGCGTACTGAAACAGATCTGCGTCGCGCGCCACCGCCGCCATGAACGCTCCCTCCAGCGGCATGAACAACACCACGAAATCCGGTGACTTCAGGGCGTACAAGTTCTGGTAGTTCTTCTCCGAGAGTCCCTTGACGTGTCGCCGCACGGCCTCGAGATGCGCCTTCAGCGCCGCCTCCCGCGCCTCGTCGGTGGTGGCGCCAGCGAATTCGGTGTACGCCGTGAGCGTCACCTTCGAGTCCACGACCATTTGCCGTTCATTCGGGAGATAGAGCACGACGTCAGGGATGACACGATCTCCCTCGCCGTCACGGTGGGACTCCTGTGTCCTGTAGTGTTCCCCCTCCATGAGCCCAGCGCTCTCTAGCAGCCGATCCAGGATCACTTCCCCCCAGTCACCCTGCGCCTTGACGTCCCCCTTGAGTGCCTTGGTGAGGCTGTTCGTTTCTTCGCGCAGCGTGCCATTGAGCTCGGTGAGGATCTTCAGCTGCTCCCCTAGCGCACTGCGGTCCTTCGATTCGTTGACGTACACCTCTTCGACCTTCTGCCGGAATCCGGTAAGCGCTCCCTGCAACGGAGTCAGCAGTTGTGTCATCGAGGACTGATTCAGTTCGACGAACTTCCTGCTCTTCTCGTCCATGATCTCTGCAGCCAGTGCGCGAAACTGATCGGAGAGCTCCTGCCGCGCCGACTGCAGCAGCGCGAGCTTCTCCTCACCCTGCGCGCGGGTTGCCTCCAGCGACGCCTGCGACGCCGCCAACTCGGCGCCTCGCTGCATCAGTTGAGCGCGCAGGATCGCGACCTCGGATTGGAGCTCGCGGTATGTCTGCTCCCATTCGTTCAAGCGCGCCTGCTTGGCGGCCAGTTCGGTCGTCAGAGTCGCTCGCAGATCGCTGTTCCTTTCTGAGGAGCGACTGCGGCCAAGAAACCAGCCGGCGATGCCGGCAACGGCGGCGACCGCGATGAGTATCGGGAGACTGTAGCTCATCGAAACGCCACACGGACCGAGAATTTGTCGGAATCTCGTGTGGTCATCGCGGGCCAGAACGAGAGGGGATGGTGGACAGGAGAGGCGTTTCGATCGCCGTCGTGGAAGTATGGCGCGGCTCTGCACGCCACGCCATCAGCGCGCGTGCGGTCCAGGTGGGGGCTTTCGTCCGATACCCGCTCCCCTCCTTCTCCTGCTTCTTTTCCGTCGGAAACAGGTCGGGCCGCGACGACGGGTCGTCCACCATCTGCGCAAAGATCACCGCGCGCGCGGCCGCCAACGGCCGCCGTGCCCACCACAGGTGCAGCGTGCTGGGGTGGCCGTGCCGAATGGAGTTCTCCCGCGCCGAGGCCTTGTTGATGGCCTAGAGCGGAAGAGCGACTTCGATGAGCTTTCGGGTCGTGCGAACCGGCATTCTTGGCCTCTAATAACCTTCTGTGCACTTCCTATGATCCGTTCTATGAACTTCCTATGACCCGTCAACAGGAGTACGCGGGCATAGAACTTCTTGACTGACAACCACTTGGCAATTTCACACTCAATTCTATGCCCCCATTGGATCAGCTAGATTGTGCATAGGATCACTGGCAATTACCCATCGAGACCGGCGCCGCTTTCCTACGAGTTCCACGTGGCGTTCGGCCCGAAGCTTGGCCAGGAGCGCCAAGATCGTACTCCGCCCCACGGCCGGCAGGACCTGCTGAAGTTCCGATGCCGGGCTTCCCTCGGCGCCAGCCAAGCGGAGGTGCGTCAGCAACAGTTCCTTGTTGGTCTCGCGATCAAGGCCGCGCCTTCGGGTGTATGAGCCCCGATTGCCGGTGATCGCATAGAAACGACGCGAAAGCAGCAAGCGGGACTGCTTGCCCCGACCGATGCGTTCGATGGCCCCCATGTCGTCGAGGCTCGGTTCGTCTGGAAGATATGGAACCCTCGAACGTGTGCCATGGCACGGGGAACATCAAGGCTTACGCGTCTCTTTCGAGCGAGATCGCACGTCCTCGTGCGGAACTGTACGACCAGACCGACTATCCGTTCGCCCCTTCTCAATCTGCTCGAGCAGATAGAGTTGTTCCATGGCATCCTCGAGCGTCGCATCGTCCGGAAGCAATTCAATCGCACGACGGGCCAGCTCCTTGGGGGAAACGTCAGGCATCCGACCTCCGGCAGGCGAGTAGTCCTCGAAAACTATCACCCCCGATTCGGAGCGCTCACCAGCTCGCCTCCCCCAGCCCAACCACCCGGGCTAGCTTTCGGTCGATACTGTTGTCTGGCGCCCCAATCGCGCCCCGATGCCCCCCGCTCTCCCCACGTCATGGCCTCCTCCCCCAAGTCGGCCCGCCGCCCGGCCCACGGACTGACCCGCGACCAGTTGCTGGCCGCGTACCGGACCATGCTCCTGTCGCGCCGCCTCGACGACAAGGAGATCCAGCTCAAGCGGCAGAACAAGATCTTCTTTCAGATTTCGGGCGCCGGCCACGAGGCCGTGCTGACCGCCGCCGGGCTCGTGTTCAAGGCGGGGTACGACTGGTTCTACACGTACTACCGCGATCGCGCGCTCTGCCTCGCGCTGGGCATGACCGCCGCCGAGATGCTCTACAGCGCCGTCGGCGCCGCCGCCGACCCCAACTCGGGGGGCCGGCAGATGCCGTCGCACTGGGGACACCAGCGGCTCAACATCGTCTCCGGTTCGTCGCCCACCGGCACGCAGTTTCTGCAGGGCGTCGGCGCGGCCGAGGCGTCGCTGCGCGCCAAGCTGCTGGGCATCACCGACGGCTTCGCCGGCGACGAGGTCGTCTTCGTCTCGACCGGCGAGGGCACCACGTCGCAGGGCGAGTTCTGGGAATCGTTGAACACGGCGGCCAACCTCAAGCTGCCGGTGGTGTATGTCGTCGAGGACAACGGGTACGCCATCTCGGTGCCGGTGGAAGTGAACACCGCCGGCGGTTCGATCTCCAAGCTCGTGTCGTCGTTTCCGGGTCTGTTCATCCAGGAAGTCGATGGCTGCGACTTCCTGGCGTCGCTCGACGTGTTGAAGAAAGCCGTCGCCTATGCTCGTGCGCGCAAGGGGCCGGCGCTGGTGCACGCGCACGTCATCCGGCCGTACTCGCATTCGCTGTCCGACGACGAGATGGTGTACAAGCCGAAGGACGAACGCGCAGCCGAGGCGGCGCGCGATCCGGTCACGACCTTCCCCGCGTGGCTCATCGCCGAGGGGCACGCCACCGAGGCCGAACTCACCGCGGTGCGAGAATCGGTTGACGCCGAGGTGCTCGCCGCCACCGACGACGCGCTGGCGCAGCCGCAGCCCGCCCCGGGGACGACGCGGTGGGCGCTCTACTCGCCCGACGTCGACCCGACCGGCGCGGCGTTCGACACCGAGGCGCAGCCGCAGTTCGCCGGCGAGCCGACGACGATGGTCGACCTCATCAACGTCGCCCTGCGCGACGAGATGCGGCGCGACCCGCGCCTGCTCGTCTTCGGCGAGGACGTGGCCGACGTGTCGCGCGAGCAGTACCTGGGCCAGGTGAAGGGAAAGGGCGGCGTGTTCAAGGCGACGCACGGTCTGCAATCGGAATTCGGCGGCGCGCGGGTGTTCAACACGCCGCTCGCCGAGGCCAACATCATCGGCCGCGCGATCGGGCTCGCGCACCGCGGCTTCAAGCCGGTGGTCGAAATCCAGTTCTTCGACTACATCTGGACCGCCTACATGCAGCTGCGCGACGAGCTGGCGACGATGCGGTGGCGGTCGAACAACGCGTTCAAGGCGCCGATCGTGGTGCGCACCACGTATGGCGGCTATATCCGCGGCGCCCTCTACCACTCGCAGACGGGGGCGTCGCTGTTCACGCATTGCCCCGGACTCCGTGTCGTCTGCCCGAGCACGGCGCTCGACGCCAACGGGCTGCTGCGCACCGCCATCCGCTGCGACGACCCGGTGATCTTTCTCGAGCACAAGCACCTGTACCGGCAGACGTACAACAAGGGACGGAATCCGGGGCCCGACTTCATGATTCCGTTTGGCAAGGCCAGGGTGAGGAGGGAGGGTGCGGAGATATCGGTGGTGACATACGGCGCGACGGTGCAGCGCGCGCTGGCGGCGGCCAACCAGGCGGCCGATGCGGGCGGCCCGTCGGTGGAGGTGATCGACCTGCGCACGCTGTCGCCGTGGGACGAGGAGACGGTGTACGCCTCAGTGAAGAAGACGGGACGCGTGATCGTGGCGTACGAGGACGCGCGTTCGTGGGGGTACGGCGCCGAGATCGCGGCGCGGATTGCCGACGACTGCTTTGCCTGGCTCGACGCGCCGGTTCGTCGCGTGGCGGCGCAGGACGTCTGGGTGGGCTATGCGCCGGCGCTCGAAGATGCGATCTTGCCACAGACGCAAACCTTCCTGGAAGCCTACCACGACATCGTTTCGTACTGACGCCCCCGTGAGATCCGGACGCCGGGCATGAACGCTCCCGCGTCGCGGGCGATACCGCTACGGCTGGAACGGCGATTTGCGCTCGCGCTCATGGTCATCGGGACGCTCGCCCTCGTCCCCGTGGCGCTGGTCGAGCGCGCATCGGGCGAAATGGCCGCCGACGCCTATCTCGTCAATGTCGCGAGCCGACAGCGCATGCTGAGCCGGCGCGTGGTCAGGTTCACCCGCCAGGCCACGGACCGCCGCCTGTCGGCCGCGGAGCGGAACCTCGCCGATCATGCGCTCCGGGTCTCGCTCAGCGAGTGGACCGACGCGGAACGCGAGCTGGCCGACGTGGAAATCGACTCCGCGGGTACCGTCGCGCTTGCCGAAACCCATCGCGAGTTGACCGCGATGATGGCGTCGAGCGCCGAGGCGCTGCGGCCGGTCGTTTCGGCCAGCGACTCCGCCGCCGTGTCGGATGCCTTGCGGCGCCTGCGCCAGTCGGACGACCGGTTCCTTCCGGCCATGGAGCGCACGGTGCAGGCCTTCCAGCGGCGCGCCGAGGTGCACGACGTTCGCGTGACGGCGGTGCGGCGCGCGGGACTGGTGGTGCTGCTGGTATCGTTCGCACTCACCTGGCTGTTCATTCTGTCGCCGGCGGCACGGCTGGTCGGACGCACGCTGGACGACCTGCAGGCGAGCAATGCCTCGCTCGATGCCGCGCTCGTCGACGCGCAGGCGGCCACCCGGATGAAGGCCGAGTTTCTCGCCACGATGTCGCACGAACTGCGCACGCCGCTGAATGCGGTCATCGGGCTCAGTGGTCTGCTGGCCGAGACGAAGCTCGATGAACGGCAGCACCGCTTTGCCGACACGATCAACGCCTCGGGCGAAGCCCTCCTGCACGTCATCAACGACATCCTCGACTTTTCGAAGATCGAGGCTGGGCGCGTCGAACTGGAGTCGGTGGAGTTCGACCTGCGCGAACTCGTCGAATCCACCGTCGAGACGCTCGCCCTGCGGGCCGACGGACGGGGGTTGGACCTCGTCGCGCTCATCACGCCGGACGTGCCCGACGTGGTGCGCGGCGACGCCGGTCGCATTCGGCAAGTGCTCACGAACTTCCTCGGCAATGCGCTCAAGTTCACCGAGAAAGGAAGCGTCATCGTGCGCGTCACGGTGCCGGCCCCCGGACGCGTGCGCCTTGAGGTCAGCGACACGGGCATCGGCATTTCGCCCGCCACGCTCGAGCATCTTTTCACGGCCTTCACGCAGGCCGATTCGTCAACGACCCGCCGGTTCGGCGGCACCGGCCTCGGGTTGAGCATCTCGCGGCGGCTCATCGAGCTGACGGGAGGCCGTGTGGGTGCCGAGAGCGTCGAAGGCTCCGGATCCACGTTCTGGTTTGAGGTGCCGCTGCCAACCATCGCCAGCGCCGAGGCGACGGGCCCGACGCCGATCGTCGGGCGCGGACTGCGCGTGCTCGTCGTGGACGATCTCGCGGCCAACCGCATGGTGGTCACGCATGCCCTCGCCCGCTGGAAGGCGGACGTGGTCGAGGGCGCGTCCGCCACGGACGCGCTCAACCTCGTCGCGGCCGATCAAGCGGCGGGCAAGCCATTTACGGTCGTCATCGTCGATTGGCAGATGCCGGGCGTCGACGGCATCGAGTTCGCCACGCGCCTGCGCGCCGACCCGGCACATTACGGGACACCGAAGCTGGTGCTCCTTTCGTCGTTCAGTCGTGGCCAGCAGGGCGCCGACGAGGCGCGCGCCGCCGGGTTCGACGCCTGGCTCGCCAAGCCGGTGCGCCTGCGTGCGCTGCGCGGCACCATTCGTCGGGTGCTCGGCGTCCAGGCCGTCGCCGACGCGGCGGACGTGCAGCCCCCAACGCGCGCGCGCTGGCATGCGCGGGCGCTCGTCGCCGACGACAATCCCGTGAACACGATGGTGCTGCAGTCCATGCTGCGCCGCTTCGGGTTGCGCGCGGATACGGTGGCGGACGGGCACGAGGCGCTCGTCGCCCTCGAGCGCGGCGCATACGATCTGGTCTTCCTGGACGTGCACATGCCGGTCATGGACGGCCTGTCGGCGGCTCGCCAGATTCGCGACGACGAGACGCATCGCGACGGACACCACACGCCGCTCATCGCCTGCACGGCCAGCGTCCTGGACGCGGACATCGAGGCGTGCCGGGCGGCCGGGATGGACGACTTCATTCCGAAACCCGTACCGTTGTGGATGCTGCAGACGCTGCTCGAGCGCTGGCTCGGGGCCGCGCGCGACGGCGGGTAACGGCGCTTCAGCGCGCTACTTCGTCTCCAGCGCCTCGTACACCACCTTGCCGTTGACGATCGTCCGCACGATCCGCGCGTCGCGAATCGTCTCGGGGGCGATGCGCGTCAGGTCGCGGTCGATCATCGTGAGGTCGGCCAGCATTCCCTTCTTCAGGATGCCGCGGGTTCCCTCGCTGAAGCCGGCGTACGCACCACCGCTGGTGTAGGCGCGCAGCGCATCCTCCACGGCGATCTTCTGCTCGGGCACCCACCCGCCCGGACGTTTTTCATCGAGCGTGCGGCGCGTCACCGCCGCGTAGATCCCCATCAGCGGCGTCGGCGGCGCCACATACCAGTCGCTGCCGAACGCGAGCCTGGCCTTGCTGACGAGCAGCGACTTGAAGGCGTACGTCCCCTTGGCGCGTTCGGGGCCGATCACCTTGTCCACCCAGCGGCCGTCGTCGATGGCGTGATACGGCTGCATCGACGGGATGACGCCGAGGCGGCCGAACCGCGCCATGTCGGACGGTGCGATGTGCTGCGCATGCTCGATGCGGAAGCGCCGGTCGCGCGGGCCGTTTTCCCGGGCCACGCGCTCGAAGATGTCGAGCTGCGTGCGGATGGCGCGATCGCCGATGGCATGCACCAGCACCTGCAGCCCGGCCTTGTCGGCCTCGGAGGTCCAGTGGTAGACGTCGGCCTCGGTGTTGACCATCAGCCCACGGTCGTTGGGCGCGTCGGTGAACGGCTCGAGCATCGCCGCGGTATGCGATCCGATGGATCCGTCGACGAAGCCCTTGAGTCCGCCGATCCGCACCCACTCGTCGCCGTGGCCGCGCGCCTTCACCGTGTCGACCAGCCGCTTCCAGCTGGCCAGCGGCACCGACGCATAAATGCGCGTGGTCAGCGCGCCGGCCTTGTGGGCGCGCTCGAACGCCGCGAGGTCGCCCCATCCGCCCATGTGGTGCACCGCCACCACGCCCTGTTCGTTCACGTGCTGCATGGCCGCGCGCAGCGCCCGGTCCACCAGCTCGGCGCTCGGCGACGGCACCACGCGTTCGACCACGCCCATCGCGTTGTCCTTGAAGATCCCGGTCGGCTCGCCCGACGCGTCGCGCACGATCGTCCCGCCGTCGACGTCCTTCACCGCGCGCGTCACGCCGGCCGCCTTGAGCGCCGCCGTGTTGGCGAGGTTCATGTGCCCATCGAGCCGGTTGATCCAGACCGGGTTGTGCGGCGTCACGGCGTCGATCCACTGCCGGGTGGGGAGTTCGCCGCCCCAGTTCTCGTGGTCCCAGTCGCCGTTGAGGATCCACGTGCCGGCCGGCAGCGTCTTCGCGTACGCGGCGATGCGCCGGACGAACTCGTCCTTGGTCTTCGCGTCGCGCAGCTTCACCGACTGCAACGCAAAGCCGCCTTCGATGAAGTGCACGTGCGCGTCGGTGAAGCCGGGGACGACCATCGCCCCGTGGGCGTCGATGACGCGCGTGCCGGCGCCGGCGAGCTTGCGCACTTCGGCGCTCGATCCCACGGCCGCGATGTGCGCGCCGTCAACGGCGACGGCATCGGCCCACGGACGGCGGGCGTCACCGGTCCAGACGCGGGCATTGACGATGGCAAGGCTGATCACGGCGGTCTGGGCGAGCAGGTGCATGGACATCTCGGCGCGATGGGAATGGCGGCCGCTTGCCGACCGTCGGGAACGGCGCTCCGGCGCGAACGCGTCAGCGCCGCTCGATGCCGTCGCGCACGTCGAGCAGGATCTCGAAATAGAGCTGTTCGCGGCGGTACGAGAAATCGAGCGCCTTCATCTGGACCTCGTCTTCGGAGGCCTTGGCGCGCTCGAACGCCTCGCGGTACATGTCATCGAGGTTGGCGAGAATGCGTTCACGGGAGCGGGACATGCGGAGGTTCTCCAGGATCGCGGGCGTCAGCCGTGGGGGGTCGGCAGGCACGACGGACGTCGGCGCCGGCACACTCCCCTCGAGGAGAAAGCGGCGGGCGACACCAATCAGCTGCGTGCGCGCGTTGAAGGGATCGGCCATGGGATGTGATGCATAATCGCACGGCGAGGCGCGCGAGGCAAAGGGGGGCGCGACTCGCCGACCCGCCGGGCGGCACTCATCCCGGTTCGCACTGCGCCAGCAGCCGGGCGATCGTGGCGTCCTCCTCGACGAACGGCAGCAGCGCCGCCACGACGCCCTGCTCGCTCTCGCCGTCGACCCCCATCAGCGGGGGCGGCGGGCGGCGCAGGTCGATGGCGCGCGGCCCCGAGATGCGACGGTCCACCTCGATGACCGCGCGAACGGGAACGCCTTCGGGCGGCGTCAGCCGCCGAATGCGCACGGTAGCCCCTTCGGGCAACCTCCGTTCGTACAGAATCTCGGACACGCGCTGCGCTCCATCGCGATCGGTATCTATATCTGCCCTCCCCCTGCACCGGCCGCAAGCCATCGTGCGCCCCGGACGTCCACGGCCTGTCGGGCGGCGACCGCGACGACGAGACCGTTACCGCGCCCGGACCGCGCCTTGCCCAGCGCGATCGCATCGCCCATCCTCCGCGCATGCGAATTCATGTTCGTGGGATCGTCGTCGCCATGTCGCTGGTTGCCGGGGCCACCGGTGCGCAGCAGGCCGAGCGCAGGCCCGTCGAAGCGCTGCCCGTCGACCCGGCCATCGTGCAGGGCACGCTGGCCAACGGGGTGCGCTACTTCGTGCGCCGGAACGAACGGCCCAGGCAGCGCGCCGAACTGCGGCTCGTCGTACGGGCCGGCTCGATTCTCGAGGATGACGACCAGCGGGGCCTCGCCCACTTTGTGGAGCACATGGCCTTCAACGGGACGAAGCGTTTCCCGAAGCAGGCCATCGTCTCGTTCCTCGAGCGCAGCGGGATGCAATTTGGCGCCGACCTCAATGCGTCCACGGGCTTCGACGAGACCGTGTACACGCTGCAGATCCCCACCGATACGGCCGCCCGGCTCGACACCGCCCTCGACGTGCTGCAGGACTGGGCGTCGGCCGTTGCGTTCGACAGCGCCGAGTTCGCGCGCGAGCGCGGGGTAGTCATCGAGGAGTGGCGCACCGGGCGGGGCGCTGGGCAGCGGATCAGCGAACGGCAATTCGCGGCGCAGTTCAAGGGTTCGCGCTATGCCAACCACTTTCCCATCGGCACCAGGGAGAGTCTCGACACGGCGACGCTGGCCGCGACGCGGCGCTTCTACCGCGACTGGTACCGCCCCGACCTGATGGCCGTGATCGCGGTCGGCGATTTCGACGCGGCGGCCGTAGCGCGCGCAATCGGCGTGCGGTTTGGCGCGCTCGCCGCGCCCTCGTCGCCGCGGCCGCGCCCCATCTACGACGCCCCCGATCACGCCGACACGCGCATCTCGATCAGCGCCGACCGCGAGTTTCCGCAGAGCATCGCGGAGGTGGAGTGGTTGCTCCCGCCGCGCCCGCGCGGCACCGTCGCGGCGTGGCGCACCAGCCTCGTGTCGGGCATCTACACCGCGCTGCTCACGCAGCGGCTTGGCGAACTGTCCCAGCGCGAGCGGACGCCGTTCGCCTTTGCCTATGCCGCCAGCGGGTCGCTGCTCCCCGCCCGCGAGGCCTTCACGGCGGCCGCCATCGTCAAGGAAGGCCAGTTCACCGACGCCCTGGTGGCGACGCTGGTCGAACTCGAGCGCGCCCATCGGTTCGGCTTCACGTCCACCGAGTTCGAGCGGCAGAAGGCGAGCCTCATGCGGTCATTCGAGCGCTCGGTGTCGGAGGCGTCCAAGACGGATTCCAAGGTGTATGCCAGTCAGATGGTATCGCACGTGCTGCGACAGGCGAACATTGCCAGCCCCGAACAGGTGCTTCGACTCGCCACGACCATCCTCCCCGGCGTGACGCTCGATGAAGTGAACGGCGCGGCGAACGCGTGGATGCCCGAACGGAACCGCACCATTTCCGTGGCCGCGCCGGCGCGCCCCGACGTCGTGCTCCCTACGGATTCGATGCTGCTCGCCGTCTTCGACCGCGTGCGGGCCGAGGCGCTCTCGGCGTATGTCGACTCCGCCGCCAACCAGCCGCTCGTCGCGGCACTGCCCAGTCCCGGCAAGGTCGTGAAGACCCGCCACATCGCCGACCTCGACCTCACCGAGTGGACGCTCGGCAACGGCATTCGCGTCCTGCTCAAGCCCACCGACTTCAAGAACGATCAGGTGCTGCTCAGCGGACGGCGCCCCGGCGGCTTTTCGGTGCTCGGCGACGCGGATCACCACATCGCCACGCTGTCGGACTTCGTGCTGGGCGGTGCGGGGACGTTCAGCGACAACCAGTTGCGACGCATGCTCACCGGCAAGGTCGCGTCGGCGGCCGTGTCGGTCCAGGAGAACGGCGAGTCGGCCTATGGGTCGGCGTCGCCGCGCGACCTGCCGACGATGTTCCAGCTGCTCTGGCTGAACGCCACGGCGCCGCGTCTCGACACCGCGCTGTTCGCGGCCGGCCGGTCGATGATGAAGGCGGCCATGCAGAACAGCCGCAACACGCCCGACCAGGCCTTCGCCGACACCATGGCGGTGGTGATGGCCAACTACCATCCGCGCTTCCGCCTGTTCCAGCCCGAGCAGCTCGATTCGCTCGACGTGCCGCGCGCCTACGCGCTGTACAAGGCGCGGTTCGCGGCGTTCACGGGTTTCACGTTCTACCTGGTCGGCAACTTCACGCTCGACGGCATCCGCCCGCTGGTCGAACAGTATCTCGGGACGCTGCCCACCGGCGGTGCGACCGAAACGTTCGTCGATCGCGGCATCCGCCCCCCCACCGGCGTGGTGAGCCGCATCGTGCATCGGGGCGCCGACCCCAAGGCCGAATCGCGCATCGCGTTCCACGGCGCCTTCGACTACTCGTGGGAGCGCCGCCTCGAACTCGACGCGCTGCGCCAGCTCCTCGACATGCGGTTGCGCACCGCGCTGCGCGAAGACAAGAGCGGCACCTACGGCGTGGGGGTGAGCGCGTCGGGCAGCTGGATTCCGTTCCGGCATTACAGCATTTCGTTGACCTTCGGGTCCGCGCCCGAGCGGGTCGAAGAACTCGCCGCCGCCGCCTTTTCCGTCATCGATTCGGTCAAGCAAACCGGCCCCACCGACGACGAGATGGCGAAGATCCGCGAAACCTTCCTCCGCGCGCACGAGACGGGACTGCGCGAAAACGCGGCGTGGCTCGGCTGGATGAACGACCACGACGAGGACGGGCGCGACCAGCATGCCACCGTGGAGTATCCCGCGCTCGTGAAGAAGCTCACGGCCGCGCAGGTGCGCGACGCGGCCCGGCGGTATCTCGACCTCACGCAGTACGCGCGCTTCACGCTCCTCCCCGAGGGAACGGGCGCGCCCGCGCCGTAGCGCCCGCGCCGTGGCTTGAGCGCGAAACGCGCCGCTATTCGGGCAGCTTGTTGTCGCCGGGCGGCGCCAGATATCGGAGCGCGTCGACCGGGTTCCCATCCTGCAGGTGCTGGCGCACGAGGCGCGTCGCATCGCTGGACGTCACGCCGTGGTACCAGACATCGTCCGGGTAGACCACGACCATCGGTCCGTGACCGCACTGCCCCAGGCAGCCGGCATGATTCACGCGCACCTCGGCCTTGAGGCCGGCATCGACCACGGCCGCCCGGAGTGCCGAGAAGACATCCTTGGAACCCTGCGTGGGGCAGGTCTTTCCCGACGTGCAGACGAAGACGTGATGCCGGTACTGGCCCATGTCTCCAAGCTAGCATCGCGCGGCCGCGACGCGCGAGCCCGTGCGTGGCCCGTCGGCGCCGGTGAGCCCCATGCGCCTCGGCCCCTGCACGGCTAGTTTCGACGCATGCCGACACCCGCCGACTTCTTCGATCTCGATATCCGCGTCGGAACCGTGCGCAGCGCCGAGCCCTTCACGCGTGCCGTGAAACCGTCCCTCCGGCTCGAGATCGACTTCGGCCCCGAACTGGGCATCAAGCACTCGAGCGCCCAGCTCACCGTGCACTACACGCCCGAATCGCTGGTCGGCCGCCAGGTGGTGGCCGTCACGAACATCGGATCGCGCAACATCGCGGGGTTCACGAGCGAAGTGCTCGTGCTCGGCGCCATGCCGGGGCCGACCGAGGTGGTTCTGCTTGGCGTAGACCATCCCGTCGCGAACGGGGTGCGGATTGGGTGACGGCAGAAGGCAGACGGCGGACGGCAGAGGGCGGATAGTGGACGCCGGTGGTCACGCTATTGAGATTTCAGTCGCTCGCATCTGCCGTCCGCCGTCTGCCGTCCGCCATCTCCCATCTCCCATCATGTCTCCCATCCGCGCCGACAACCTCGTCACTATCGCCTGGGCCGGCGATCACCGTTTCGACGCCGGCCGCCCGGGTGGTCCGCAGGTCCGCATCGACGCCTCGGCCGAAACGGGCCCCGGCCCGGTGGATGCCCTGCTCATCGGCCTCGGCTGCTGCACCGGCATTGACGTGGTCGACATTCTCGCCAAGCGGCGCACGCCCGTGGAGCGGTTCGGCGTCGAGGTGCAGGGCGAGCGGCGCGATACGACGCCGCGACGCATCGCCAAGGCGCACCTGGTGTACCGTATCGACGGCGCCGGGATCGAGCGCGCCCAAGCCGAACGCGCAGTGGAACTGGCCGTCACCAAGTATTGCAGCGTCCGCGACTCGCTCGACCCGGCGATTCCCGTCACTTGGGCGGTGGTGGTAAACGGATATTGAACCAAACCCGCCTCTTGACCGTAGGGAAGCCAGACCTCCAACAGCCGTACGCCCTCGCATCATCGGCGCGCATTTCAACGGCTGCGGGCAGCACCTTCTCCCGTCTCATTCAATCTCAGGCACGGAGTCTCACGGAATGCGCGTTCCCTCAAGGCTGATCTTCGCTGTCGCGGCGGCGCTATTGTGTGCCGGCCAGGCATCCGCGCAGGCATGGCTCAACGCCGACACGTCCAAGAAGGTGAACCAGTCCAACTTCCGGGCGCTCGAAGACTGGCCGGCCGCGTCCGCTCAGCGCCGCGCCTCGGGGGCGCCGGGATCGAGTTACTGGCAGCAGCAAGTCGATTACGTCATCAAGGTGGCCCTCGACACGACCACGCACCGGCTGAACGGCAGCGAGGTGGTGACCTACCACAACAACTCGCCCGACAAGCTCGCCTACCTCTGGTTCCAGCTCGACCAGAACATCGAGAAGCCCGACTCGCGATCGGCGATGATGTCGGGGGCAATCCCCAAGGAGATCGACCCGCGCTACCGCCGCTACCTGATGGGCGGCTTCGAGGGGGGCTACACGCTCTCGCGCGTGCAGCTCGTCGACGCGCAGGGCAAGCGCAAGGACGCGCGTTATTCGCTCAATGGCACCGAGCTGCGCGTGAACCTCGACGCGGCGATGGGTACCGGCCAGAAGGTGCAGGTGGCGATCGACTGGTCGCACGAGGTGCCCAACGGCGGGCGCAACGGCCGCGGCCAGAAGGAGAAGCTCAAGGACGGCTGGGAGTACGAGAACGCGCAGTGGTTCCCGCGCGCCGCCGTCTACGACGACGTGAACGGCTGGCAGACCAACCAGTTCCTCGGCATGGGCGAGTTCTATCTCGAGTTCGGCAACTACGACGTCAACATCACGGTGCCGCACGATCACATCGTGCGCGCCACGGGTGTGCTGCAGAACCAGGCCGATGTGCTCACCGCGACCCAGCGCGCGCGGCTGCAGCAGGCGTTTGCGGCGGACACGCCGGTCTACATCGTCCGCCCCGAGGAAATCGCCACGCCGGCCACGCGTCCCGCGGGCGCCGGCAACCTCACCTGGCATTTCACGGCGCAGAACGTCCGCGACTTCTCGTGGGCGTCGTCGCGCGGCTTCGCGTGGGACGCCATGGGCTTCCGCTACCAGAAGGGCGGCCGCCTCATCGAGCTGCACTCCGTGTACCCGCGCGAGGCGATGCCGCTCTGGAACAAGATCAGCACCAGGGCCATCGCGCAGACCATGGTGACGTATGGCCGCATGGCGTTCGAGTATCCGTACCCGCAGGCGTCCAACGTGCACGGCACCGTGGGCGGCATGGAATACCCCATGATCGCCTTCTGCGGCGCACGTCCGAAGCCCGATGGCACGTACGAGAAGTCGCTGGAGTATTCGCTCGCCTCGGTGACCATCCATGAGGTGGGTCACAACTGGTTCCCGATGATCGTCGCGTCGGACGAGCGCATGTGGACGTGGATGGACGAGGGGCTCAATTCGTTCCTCGAGCACTACGGGTCCATCGACTTCGACAAGGACTGGCCGGCCCTGCGCCTCCCCGGTTCGGCCCCGAAGATCGCGACCTACATGCGCACGAACCCCGGCGTGCCGATCATGGCCCACTCCGACCTGAACCTGCGGGGCACGTTCGGGCCCAACGGCTACACCAAGCCGGCCAGTGGCCTCGTGATGCTGCGCGAGAAGATCGCGGGCCCGGCGGCGTTCGACGACGCGTTCCGCGGCTACAGCCAGCGCTGGATGTTCAAGCACCCGCAGCCCGCCGACTTCTTCCGCTCCATGGAGGACGGCCTCGGCGAGTCGCTCAACTGGTTCTGGCGCGGCTGGTTCTACACGGCGTACGCGAATGACCAGGCGCTGATGAACGTGGAGCGGCAGAACGCCAAGGACCTCGTCGGCGACGAGTCCCGGGGAACGGGCTACTACCGCATCAGCATCGAGCAGAAGGGCGGGCTCGTGATGCCGGTGGAAATGGACATCACCTTCACCGACGGCACGACGCAGCGGGTGAAGCTCCCCGCCGACATCTGGCGGCCGAACGAGAAGCAGTTCACGTACGGCATGTTCACGAACAAGGAGATCGCGCAGGTGGTGCTCGATCCCGACGACGCCTTTGCCGACGTGAACCGGGCGAACAACACGTGGAAGAAGCCGGCCACGGCGCCGCTGCCGTAGCGCTGTTTCGTTGAGACGACGCGGCCCGCCGGCAGTACCCCGGCGGGCCGCGTCGTCTGTGCGCGAGGGTCGCGCGCGCGGGCGGCGCGAAGGCCGCGCGCCGCCGCTACCGCTTCAGTTCACGCAGCGCGTGCTGGAGTTCCGGAATGAGCAGGCGGGTCATCGCCAGTTCCACCGCCGCGCGCGACCCGGGCATCACGGCCACCAGTTTGCCGCGCGCCGCGCCGGCGAGCGCGCGACTGAGCCACGCGGCGGCGCCGATCTGCTCCTCGTAGCTCAGCATGCGGAACAGTTCGCCGAAGCCGGGCAGCTCGCGGTCGAGCCGAGTGCGCACCACCTGAACCGTGCGGTCGCGCGATCCCAGCCCCGTGCCGCCGGTGCACAACACCACGTCCACGTCGTCGCGCGCGAGCGCCTCATCCAGCGCGCGCGCCATCGGCCCCTCGTCGTTGGTCAGCAGGCGCCGCTCCACCACGACGTGGCCGGCAGCCACCAGCAACCGCTCGATCAGCGCGCCCGACTCGTCGGTGGCCGCCGTGCGTGAGTCGCTGACGGTGAACACCATGCAGCGTGCCCCGTCTCGGCGCGCCGCATCGTCGCGGTGCGCGGTCGTGCTCGGGGACTGCGTCCCCTCGCGCGGCCGCATCACGACCGCACCTCCCGCTCAGGCCGCGTGCGTCCCGCCGGCGCGAATTCCATGCTACTTCAGCGCCGCGAGCGCGCGACGGGCCATCTGGTTGCGCGCGTCGAGCGTGAGGGCCAGTTCGTATTCGGTGCGCGCCGCCCCCTTGTCGCCCCGGCGTTCGGCGATGTTTCCCAGCCGCAGATGCGCGTTGCTGGGCGTCGGCACGTTGTTCGCCGGGGGCGGCGCCAGGGTCAGATACTTCCGGAGCGCGCTTTCGCCACGGTCCAGCTGCTGCCCCGTGATCGCCGCCACGCGGCCCACATGATACCACGCGGCCGGATCGCCAGGACGTCGCTTCTGGAAGGCATCGACCAGCGCGAACGCTTCGGCGGGCCGTGCGCGATCTGCGAGAAACGTGGTGTAGCTCGCCAGTGGCAGGAGCGAGTCGGGATACTCGGTCACGAGCGCCTTGAGCGCGCGCTCGATCGCGGCGAAGTCCTTCGCCCGACCGGCCGCGGTCGCCGCGATGAACTGCCCCCGATAGCGATTGCGGCGCAGAATCTCGGCCGCTTCGTCGCGCGCCTTCCCCTCGCCGCCACCCATAATGGCGGGCGCCTGCGCGTAGAACTGCCAGCGCAACTCGCGTGCATCCAGGTTGTCCGGGTCGAGTTCGATGGCCCGATCCACCGCCCCCTTCATGCGACGCGCCAGAAACGGCTGGCGCAGCACGTTCGCATGCTGCGCCTGATCTCCGATGGCCCGCGCCAGCCAGAGCTGAAACTCGCTGCGGCGCGGGTCGATAGCGGCCGCCTTGGCGAACCAGTCCTCGGCGTCGCTCGACTTGTTCTCGGCCATCAGCGTCTTGCCCAGCCAGAGCGCCGCCTCGGCGTGCCGCGGCTGCGCCCCGGTGACGCCCGCAAAGAAGGCATGCGCGTCGGCCCAGCGGCCGGCATTGAAGTGCGCGATGCCCGGCGCGAGGTCCGCTGACTGCGCGCCAAGCACGGACGTCGCGACGAGGCCGGCGGTGATGAGCGTTGCAAGGATGAGGTGTCGGTTCATGGTCTCCTAGTACTGCTGCTCACCCTCGGTAAGTTCCGCGCGCAACTTCACGTAGCTCTCGTACCGCGCGACGGAGATGCCACCGTCGCGGACGCTCTTGCCCACCGCGCAGCCCGGTTCCGACAGGTGACGGCAGTCCTGAAAACGGCACTCGCCGAGCACCGGCCGGAACTCCGGAAAACACCGGTCGAGGTCGGCCGATGGCAGCCCCCACATGCCGACCTCGCGCAAGCCCGGCGTGTCCACCACATAGCCGCCGCCGGGCAGCGGCACGAGCATCGCGCCCACCGTGGTGTGGCGTCCCTTGTTCACCGACTCCGAAATCTCGCCCACGCGCAAGTTGAGCCCGGGGTACAGTGCGTTGATCAGCGACGACTTGCCCACACCGCTCGGGCCCGAGAGCACCGTGGTCCGGTTCACGAGCACGGCACGCAGCGCCTCGAGTCCCGACGACTGCTTCACGCTCGTGCGATGCACCGGGTACCCGGCGCGCTCGTAGTCGGCCGCCAGCGCATCCACCGCGGCCGTGCCGACGGCCAGGTCTGCCTTGTTGAGCACGAGGCGTGCGGGAAGCTCGTTCCCCTCGGCAATCACGAGAAACCGGTCGATCATGCGCACGTGCGGCTCGGGCTTGGCGATCGCGAAAACGATCACCACCTGGTCGACGTTGGCCACCACGACGCGCTCGCCGCGCGCGCCACCCGGGGCGCGGCGCGCCAGTTGCGTGCGGCGCTGGTGAATGCCCGTGATGCTCCACGCGCCGCCCGGCGCCTCCTCGACGATGTCCACGTCGTCGCCCACGGCAAGCTTGCGGTAGCGGCTCTCCTGCTTCAGGCGCCCGCGCAACGAGGCCTCGTGCTCGGCGCCGTCGCTCGAACGCACCCGCCACACGCCGCCGGTGCCGCTGAGCACGACGCCGCGTACCAGCGCGACGCCGCTCATGCGTGGTCCTCGTCGCGCATCACGTCGTACCAGCGCCGGCCCCGCGCACCGTCGCGTTCGGCGATCAGCGCATCGAGCAGGCGCTGGCATTCGGTCAGCGGCGTGGCGCCGACCTGCGCCTGCGCCTCGGGCGCGCTCCCGGCCCACGCCAGGAAGTCGGTCTCGAGGTGCCCCTCCACCCCCTGTTCCCCGATGCGCCGCCACCGCAGGAAGAACAGGTACGCCCCAAACGGGCGCGCCGCGTCGCCCGTTTCGTCGGCCAGCACCTCGAGCGAATACGACAGGCCATCGCGCCCCTCGAGCGCCGCCGCACGGCCATGCACCGCCGCGTACCCGCCCACGGTGGTCTCGTCGCCCCGCGCATGGTCGGGGGGGAGGAACCGGCCGTGGTTCACCGGCGCCTGAACGTCTCGCGCAGCACGTTCCCCGTGATGAACCACAGGTTGGCCGGCCGCTCGGCCATGCGGCGCATCAGGTACGGAAACCAGCTCGTGCCGAACGGCACGTAGAGGCGCAGACGCCAGCCGTCGCGCACGATCTGTTCCTGCAGGTCGCGACGCACGCCGTAGAGCATCTGGTACTCGAACCGGTCGGCGCCGACGCCATTCGCCTTGGCCCACGCGTTGAGCTCGGCGATGATCGCCGGGTCGTGCGTGGCCAGTCCCGGATACTTGCCGTGCGCCACGAGCGCCTTGGCACAGTCCACATAGTTGCGGTCGACGTCCCGCTTGTCGGGGAAGGCCACGTTGGCCGGCTCCAGGTAGGCGCCCTTGCAGATGCGCACGCGGCACTGCTGCTCGTTGGCCCACGCCACATCCTGCGTCGTGCGCCGCAGCATGCTCTGCAGCACGATGCCCACATTTTCCGGAAAATCGGGATACAGCCGCTGCGCAAAGAAGTCGAGCGTGCGCTGCGTGTAGTCGCTCCCCTCCATGTCGAGCCGCACAAACGTGCCGTACCGCTTCGCGCGGTCGAGAATGGTGCGCGTGATCTCCTCGCAGAGCGTGTCCGAGATGTCCTGGCCGAGCGACGTGAGTTTCACCGACACGTTGGCGTCCAGCCCGCGGCGGTTGATCTCGTCGAGCAGTTCGAGGTAGCGGCGGCCGGTCTCGCGCGCTTCCTCCTCGCGCGTCACGCTCTCGCCCAACTGGTCGAGCGACGCGGTCGCGCCCTGCGCGTTCAGAGTGGCAACGGCGGCGCAGGCGGCCGCGATCGTTTCGCCGGCGACGAAACGCGCGGCGACCTTCTTGGCAAACCCGTTGTTGCGGACGAAACGGAAGATGGATTGTTGGCGTGACAGCCAGATGAGTCCGGAGCGCAGCATGACGCGTTCAATTTATGGAAGCAGGCGGGCCGGCACGGCCGGCGCCCTGGTGAGGCGGCAGACCGGCAAGCTGCCGCCAGGGGCGGCAGGCCGGGCAACGGCAGCATCGAACAGATTCCAGGTGCCGAAGCCGTCGTCGCTGTTGGGGTCGAGCAGAAGCTGCGCCAGCACGCCAAGCGGCTGGCGCGACGGGATGATCAGGGCGCCGGCCGGCACCTCGGCCGCGTTCGGCGTCCACCGCCCCTCGAAGCGCGTCTCGCGGTGCCCCTGGAAGGCCCGCGGCGACGTCACCACCGAGTCGGCGGCAAAGCATTCCACGCCGGCGATCGCCGCCGGCGCATTCGTGCGCAGCACGCGCACGCCATGCAGGCGCAGCATCACGCCCAGCGTATCGGCCGCGGCGGGCGTCACCAGCCACCCCCACGGCATCGGCGCCACGCGCGTCGCGTCAAAGCGGTCACGCACCGGCATCTTGTTCGTGACGAACTTCCCGCTGCGCCGGTAGCCGCGGCGCACGCCGGGTTCCGTGGGTGGAGCGTCGGACGTCTCGAGCGGTTCCTCGATCACGTCCTGCATCGAGGGCTTCCGGGTCAGTTCGGCGCGTACCGGCACGTCGGCCACCTTTCCGGCGCTGAGCGCCGCATCCGAGGCGCGCGTGAGCGCCAGCACGGCACGCGACTTCTCGGCCGTGAGCGAGAGCAGTTCGGTGACGAACGCGTACGTCGACTGTACGCGCCGCTCGAACGGATCGTGCGAGTAGGCCTCGCTCAGAATCGAAAGCCGGCCGCGCAACGCGTAGTAGTTGGTGCCGTAGCGGCCGCGGTGGTCGTACGTCGACCACGCCTTGGCCTCGCCGGGCGCCGCCGGGCCTTCGTCGCCCGTGAAGTTGCCGTAGTCGAAGATCTCGTAGTGGTGCCGCGCGCGCACGCGCCGGCGCAGCGCCGGGAGCATCGAGTCGCGCACGAATGCCCCGCCGAACGTCCCGCCGCGAATGCCGGCCGCCGGATGCAGCGAGGGTGAATACGTCAGCGCGTAGCCGTGATAGCTGCCGTCGGTCGTGTGCAGGTCGACGAAGACGTCGGGATCCCACGCGTTGAACATCTGCAGCGACGCACGCGTCTCGGGCGCTTCGGCCTTCACGTAGTCGCGGTTGAGATCGAGCAGCATCGCGTTCGGACGCTGCCCCACCAGCGCCGGCCCATTCTGCGCCCCGCGCTGCTGCGCCTGCGGCTTGAACGCCTCGTTGCCATCGGCATTGTAGATCGGCACCGCGATCAGCACGATCGAGTCGAGCACGTTCTGCTTCGTCGAGAGGACGAGGTCGCGCAGCAGGGCCTGCAACGCCTCCTTCCCCTCCACCTCGCCGGCGTGGATGTTGGCCTGCACGTAGACGATGGGTCGCCCGAGCCGCTTCGCCTCGGCGGGCGAATGCACCAGCGGCCGCGACGCGATCACGTAGGGAATGTCGCGTCCCTGCGTCGTCTTGCCGATGCTGCCGACCACGATCGGCGCGCCCTTCGCCTGCAGCGCGTCGATGAAGCTCACGACATCCGCGTAGGTGGAGGTCTCGGTGTATTTGGTAAGCTCGGCGCGTGTCGACTGTGACGGCAGACGGCGGACGGCGGACGGCAGAAGAACGGCGAGAAGCGTGAGTCGTGCGAGCGTCGCCGGCATCGCGCGACGAACGCGAAGCGCCATCCGCATCCCGCCGTCCGCCGTCCGCCGTCTGCCGTCCGCCGTCTGCCGTTTCATACCGGCTTCCCCGTTCTCGGATAGAATGTCGCGCCGCTCCCTGCCATCTCGCGCAGCAGCTTCGCCGGCTCGAACCGGCCGGGAAAGCGCGCGTTCAGCGCCTCGAGGCGCGTCACCAGTGCGGCGGCGCCGATGGTGTCCGCCACCCGCAGCGGCCCGCCGCGGAAAGGCGGAAAGCCGATGCCGAACACCGCGCCGATGTCGCCGTCGCGTGGAGCGCGCAGAATCCCCTCCTCCACGCAGCGCACCGCCTCGTTCACCATCGCCAGCGCCAGTCGTTCCTGGATGTCGGCCGCGCTCACCTCGATGCGCGACGACCCGGTCGGCGTCATGGCATACACCGTCTCGTCCACGCCGCCCTTCTTTCCCTTCTCGTCGTAGCGATAGAACCCCTGCTTGCCCTTGCGCCCCAGCCTCCCCGCCGCGAGCACCCGGCTCAGCGTCGTCGACGGCTGCAACCGGTCGCCGAACGCCGCCGCCATGATCGCCCCGCTCTTCCCGGCCACGTCGAGTCCCACTTCGTCGAGCAGCGTCACGGGCCCCACCGGAAAGCCGTAGTCGAGCATCGCCGTGTCGATCGCCTCGATGCGCGCGCCTTCATCCAGCAGCTTGCCGGCCTCGTTGAGGTACGGCGCGAGAATCCGGTTCACGTAGAACCCCGGTGCGTCGTTCACCACGATCACCGTCTTGCCGAGCGCGCGACCGAACGCCACCGTCGTCGCCACCACGTCGGGCGCCGTCCGCGGCGTCACGATCACCTCGAGCAGCGGCATCTTGTGCACGGGGGAGAAGAAATGCATCCCCACCACGCGCGACGCGTCGCGCGACGCCTCGGCTATCCGGTGAATCGGAATGGTGCTCGTGTTCGTCGCGACGATCGCCCCCGGCGGCAGCACCGCCTCGGCCTCCCGGAGCACCGCGTGCTTGACCGCGAGATCCTCGAACACCGCCTCAATTAGTAGCGGAACATTACTAAATCCGGTGTAGTCCACCGTGCCGCTCACCAGCGACAGCTGATCCTCGAACTGCTGCCGCGTGATCTGCTTCTTCGCCAGGCGGTCCTTCAGCACGTCGCGCACGGCCAGCAGCCCCTTGGCTACCGGCGCGTGCTTCGTGTCCTTGAAACGCACCGCGACACCCTGCATCGCGCTGATCGCCGCGATGCCCGCGCCCATGAAGCCCGTGCCCAGCACGCCGATCTTCCTCACCGCCACCGGCTTGGCCGTCGCCGCCGCGTCGCCGCGCACCCCGAGGTCCTTCTTGAGCGACGTCGTGGCGTAGAACAGGAAGATCAGTTGCTTGCTGACCGCCGTGAACGCCATCTCGCCGAACAGCCGCGCCTCCGCGGCAAAACCATCGGCCGCCGGGCCGCGATATCCTGCCGCCACCGCGTCCAGCGCCGCGAGCAGCGCCGGGTAGTGGCCACGCGACTTCTTCAACGTCATCGCGCGCGCCTGGCGGAAGACCACGGCGCGCCCTACCGGGTTGTTCTCGAGCAGCGCTCCTTTTATGCCGCCTTTGCGCGCGCGCCGGCGCGCCAGCGTGCCGCTGCCGAGTTCCCGGGCACGCGCAATGGCCACGTCGCGCAGGATATTCGGGTGCACCATCTCGTCCACCAGCCCCGTCTGCAGCGCCTTCCGGGCACGCACGTTCTTGCCGGTCAGGATCATGTCGAGTGCCACCTGCAGGCCCACCGTGCGCGGCAGACGCTGCGTGCCACCCGCGCCGGGAATCAGCCCAAGCTGCACTTCGGGCAGCGCGAGCACCGTCCGGGGCGAGTCACCGGCGATGCGGTACGCGCAGGCCAGCGACGCCTCGAGGCCGCCGCCGAGGCAGGCGCCGTTGATCGCCGCCACCCACGGCACGCGCCCCTGCTCGAGCCGCTGCATCATCGCATGCCCAGCGGCGCTCGCCCGCGTCGCGTCGGCCGACGACGTGAACTCGAGGAACTGGTCGATGTCCGCCCCGGCAATGAACGTGTCGCTCTTGCCGCTGATCAACACCGCGGCCACCACCGACCGGTCGTGCTCGAGCTGCTCGAAGACCGCCGTGAACTCGGCGATCACCGCCGGCGAGAACTTGTTGACCGGTTCGCCCGGCAGGTCGAACGTGACGACGGCCACGCCGTCGTGCATCGCTACGGAGAGTGCGCTCATGGCCTCGCCCCAAAGGCGGGCCGCGTCCGGCACCGGCCGTGGCCCGCCATGCGTTCACTCACGCTCGATCACCATGCTGAACCCCATGCCGCCCGCCGCGCACACCGTCATCAGGCCGAACTGGCCACCGCGCCGCCGCAGCTCGTGCGACAGCGTGGTCGTGATGCGTGCGCCCGTCGCCCCGAACGGATGGCCGATCGCGATCGACCCGCCCATCACGTTCAGTTTCGCGCGGTCCACGACGCCAAGCGGCGACGACAGCCCCGAGCGCTCGGCCCAATGCCGCGATTCGAAGCCGCGCAGGTTGCTCAATACCTGCGCCGCGAACGCCTCGTGCATCTCCACGAGGTCCATGTCCTTGAGCGCCAGCCCCGCACGCGCGAGCGCCAGCGGCGCGGCCAACACCGGCGCTTGCAGCAATTGTTCGCCCGGGTCGAGCGCGGCGTACGCGTACGACCTGATGTACGCGAGCGGCGTGTACCCCAGCGCCTTCGCCTTCGCCTCGCTCATCAGCAGCACCGCACCGCCGCCGTCGGTGAGCGGCGACGCGTTGCCCGCCGTCACCGTGCCATGCCGCTTGTCGAACACCGGACGCAGCGCCGACAGCTGCTCGAGCGACGTGTCGCTGCGGATGCCGTTGTCCTCGGTCATCACCGGCTCGTAGCGCGGCGGCACGTACACCGGCGCCAGTTCGGCCGTCAGGCGGCCATCCCGTGTGCCCGCCGCCGCGTTCAGGTGCGATGCCAGCGCCAGCGCATCCTGCTCGGCGCGCGTCACGCCGTTCAGCTTGGCCATCTTCTCGGCCGACTGCCCCATCGACTCGCCCGTCGTCCGCTCGGCGATCGCCGGCGTGATGGGAATGAAGTCCTTGGGGCGCAGCGTCGACAGCGCCCGCACGCGGCCGCCGAGCGTCCGCGCCTTGCTCGCCGCCACCAGCGCGTCGCTGAAACCGCGCGCATGCAGGATGGGCACCGTCGACAGCGATTCGGCGCCCCCTGCGATCGCCACGTCGGCGTGGCCAAGCACGATCTGGTCGGCGGCGTCCGTGATCGCCTGGTTGGACGAGGCACAGGCGCGGCTCACGCTCCACGCCTGCACCGACTTCGGCAGTGCGGGCATGAGCGCCACTTCGCGCGCGATGTTCGGGGCCAGCACCGACGGAATGACCGTGCCGAAGACCAGCAGGTCGACGCTCGACGGGTCGAGGCTCGTCCGCTGAATCAGCTCGCCGACCGCGATCTTGCCGAGGTCGATTGCGCTGAGCGATTTGAGCGTCGTGCCGGCACGCGCAAACGGCGTGCGGACTCCCTCAATGATCGCCACGCGGCGGCCGTTTCCAAAGCTGGCCATAGACTTTGGAACTTAGGCGGCGCACCGCGCAGTTGCTATCGCCCGGCGCGTTCGCGCGGTAGACTCGATCCCGCCACCCATTTGCCGTGACACCCACTCCCGCCCTCACGCGCACCGCGCAGATTGCCCGCCTCGGCCAGCGACGTTTCGACGTCCTGGTGATCGGCGGGGGGATCACGGGCGCCGGTATCGCCCGCGATGCCGCCCGCCGCGGACTGGATGTCGCGCTCGTCGAACGCGACGACTTCGCCGGCGGCACCTCCAGCCGGTCGTCCCGGCTCGTCCACGGCGGCGTCCGCTACCTCGAGCACGGCCACCTGCGCCTCGTCTTCGAGTCGTGCCACGAACGCCGGGTGCTGCTCCGGCTCGCGCCGCACCTTGTGCGTCCGTTGCGGTTCACGTGGCCCGTCTATGCGGGGGCGCGCATCCCGCTGTGGAAATTGCGCGCCGGGCTGCTGCTCTACGACTTGCTCGCGCTCTTCCGGAACGTCGCGCCGCATCGGGGGCTTAGCGCCGAGGACATTGTCGTCGCCGAGCCCATGCTCGAGCGTCACGGGCTCAGCGGCGGCGCCCAGTATTTCGACGCCACCACCGACGACGCGCGACTTACGCTCGCCACGCTGCTCGACGCGACCGTGTCGGGCGCCACCGTGCTGAATCACGCGGAGGTCACCGGGCTCCGCCTGGCCGACGGCCGGGCACGCGGCGCGACCATCACCGACCGGCTGGGCGGGTCGACGCTGGACGTCAGCGCGTCGTGCGTCGTCAATGCCACCGGGCCGTGGACCGACGGCGTCCGGCGCATGGAAGACCCCACGGCCCCGAGCGCGGTGCTCGGCAGCAAAGGCGTGCACATCGCCGTGCCCGCATCGCGCGTCGGCAATCGCGGCGCCGTCACGTTGCTGGCGCAGGACGGCCGCGTGATGTTCGTCCTCCCCGCCGGCATGCACACCATCGTCGGCACCACCGAGACCGAAACCGTCGAAACGCCCGACCAGGTGCGCGCGACCTGCGCCGACGTCGACTACCTGCTGGCGTCGGCCAACCGCGCCTTTCCCGACGCTGCGCTCACCGCCGACGACGTCATCGCGGCCTGGGCAGGCATCCGGCCGCTGGCCGCCATGGCGCACTCCGGCGACCCCAATTCCGCCTCGCGCGAGCATCTCGTCGAGACAGGGCCGCGCGGCGTGATCACGGTGACCGGCGGCAAGCTCACGACGTTCCGCGTCATTGCCCGCGACGTCGTCGACGCCGTCTTCCGCGCGCTGGTGCGACGCGCGCCGCGGGTGCGCACCGACCTCACGCCGCTCTCCGGCGGGGACATTCGCGATCTCTCGGCCGAAATCGCGGCCGCCCGCGCCGCCACCGGCACCGACGACGTGGCCGACTGGCTCGTGCATGCCTACGGCGGCGCCTGGCATCAGGTGTGGGCGCGCACGCAGGGCGACGCCGCGCTCGGCCAACGGCTGGCGCCCGGACACCCCTATGTGGCGGCCGAAGTCATGCACGCGGTCGACGCGGAGTTCGCCTGCACTCTTGCCGACGTCCTCGTACGGCGGCTGCACCTCGCGTTCGAGACGCGCGACCATGGCCTCGCGGTGGCACCGCGCGTCGCCGCGCTCATGGCGCCGCTGCTGGGGTGGACCGACCGCGGCATCGCGCTCGCGCTGGCCGAGTATGCGTCCGAGGTGCACCGGATCTTCGCGATCGATCCGTGAGGGAATGCCGGAACCGGAGCGACGCGTACGTGTATGGTGATGCATGCTCCCCCGTGCGTTCCTCCTCGCGGCTGGACTGCTGCTGGCGCTCGTCCCGGTCAAGACGCCGCGTGCGCAGGGTGCCGCGCCGCCGGCCACCCTCTCGGTTGCCGACTTGCCGCTCACCGAAGTGCTGGCGTCGGGTACCGGCGACGTCTTTGCCGTGTTCCTCACCGGCGACGGCGGTTGGACGTCGCTCGAGCGGGGAACCGTCGCCCCGTTGATCGCTGCCGGGGTGCCCGTGGTCGGTTTTTCGCAACTCCGGTACCTGCTGCGTCGGCGCACGCCCGACCGGGTGGCGGCCGACCTCGGCCGCATCATCGAGGCGTATCGCGCCAAATGGCATCGCAATTCCGTCGTGGTCATCGGCTACTCGCGCGGCGCCGGCATCGTGCCGTTCGCGGTCAATCGCCTCCCCGCTGCGGCGCGCGAGGCGGTCACGGCGGTGGTGCTCATCGGCGCCGAGCACACGGCGGGTTTTCATCTGGGCCTGCGCGACCTGGTGACCAGCGCGCCGGGCCGCGATGAGGTTCCGGTGATGCCCGAGTTGCGCCAGTTCGCGGGGGCCGCGCTCGTCTGTTTCTACGGAGTGGACGAGCGCGACACGCTCTGCCCCGAGCTCCCGCCGCCCGCCATCGGGGTCATGATGTCAGGCGGGCATCACTTCGACGGCCAGTACGAGGCCATCGGCGAACGGATCGTGCAGGTCGTGGCGTCCGACAGCAAGCGGTAGGCGCGCGCAGTAGGCGCGCACGCCGGGTTCAGGTGTCGTGAATCGTGCTCAGCTCCACGACCTTCATCTTCCGCGTGCGGGCCGGGAGCTTGAGCAGCACGAGGTCGCCCACGGCCTTGCCCAGCAGCGAGCGACCGATCGGCGACATCATCGTCACGTGCTCTTCGTCGAAGTCCTCGGAGTCGCCGAACACCAGGTGATAGGTCTCCCGCACCTTCGTCTCCTGGCAGACGACCACGACCCGGGAGCCCAGCCCCACCTTGTCGGTGGGAATCTGGCTCGGGTCGATGGTCGACAGCTTCGAGAGCCGCCCGATGAGCTGGCCGAGGCGCGCCTGCACGAACTGCTGGCGTTCCAGGGCCGACTTGTACTCGCTGTTCTCGCGCAGGTCGCCCATCTCGACGGCGCGGCGAATCTCCGCCGGCAGCGTCACGTTGAGTTCGTGACGGAGCTTTTCGGCTTCCGCGCCAAGCTTCTGTTTCAGGGCTTCGATCATCGGGGGCGGAATCCTGGAAAAGAAAAGGACGGCGCCCGGCCGTTGCTGACCGGGCGCTCGACGCAGGCATGTTCGCTCTATATGAATAGTAGGTGATTTCGGCCGCCGAATCAATCCGGGTCGGTCGACGGTAGATTCCCGCATCATGCTGCACACCGTGCGACACGACGACGTCACCGAGTTGCGCTTCACCACCTGGCGCAGCCGCTCGGTCGGGTTCGCCGTGCGCGCATTCCTGGTCCGTGGCGTCCTGGTCGACAGCGGATTCCCGGCCGTGGCGGACGACTTGGCCGCGTGGCTGGCGACGGTGCATCCCGACGGCTGCGCGTTGACGCACTTTCACGAAGACCATGCCGGGGGTGCGGCCACCGTGGCGGCCGCCGGCGTGCCGCTCTGGATGGATCCGCGCACGGCCGAGCGGGTACGGTCGCCGGCGCGCATCGGGTTCTATCGCCGGTATACGTGGGGATCACCGCGGCCGGTGTCGACGGTGCGACCATTCGTGCTCTCCGCACCGCTCGCGGCCATCGCGACGAGCGGCCACGCCGACGATCATCACGTCGTGTGGGACGCTGAAACCCGGACGCTCTTTGGCGGCGATCTCTTCATCGGCGTCAAGGTGCGCAGTTCGCACCGCACCGAGCGGCCGCGCATGCTGGTGCGCTCGTTACGAACGGTCATCGCGCTGCAACCGCGACGCCTGTTCGACGCGCATCGCGGGCTCGTCGATTCGCCGGTCTCGTCGCTCGAAGCCAAGGCCGACTGGATGGAAGAAACCATCGCCGCCATCGACGCGCGCATCGCGCGCGGCGACGACGACGCGGCCATTGCCCGCGCGGTGCTCGGCAACGACGGGTTCGGCCGTGCGTTCACGGCGGGGGATTATACGATGGAGAACTTCGTGGCGTGTGTGCGGGCGGAGGGCGGCGTGTAGCAGGCCCGTCTTCCCCCGGTCGGTCCACAGAGGCATTCTTGGCGTGCCATGACCGCGCCCGCAGACACGCCAATCGTCCCCTACGAGATCATCGACCGCCTGCGGCACCTCGCTGACGAATGGCGCCACGTCGACGCAAACGAACGGGCCTCGTTCCAGACATGGTTCCTGAAGTTCTGCGAGGCGCTCGAGGTCCCCGGCCCTGTGCCGCCGCACGATGACTACCGGTTCGAACTGCCCGTGAAGGTGGTCGATCGCGAGGGATCCGAGAGCTCCAACTTCATCGACTGCTGGAAGGCGGGGCACTTTGCGCTTGAAGCGAAGGCGACGGGCGAAGAGAAGCCCGAACGCGCCCTGCGGCGTGCCTTCGGTCAGGTCCGCAACTACGCAGCGCATGTTTTTGGTGACAACCCGCCTTTTTTGATGGTGGTCGACGTCCCCCGTACCCTCATCGTCTGGGACCGGTGGTCGGGGTCGTACGGCGACTTCGCGGCGGGGAAGCGCATGGCGCTGCTGACCCTGCACGAGCGCCCGGATGATGTGGCGCTGCTGCGCGACATCCTCACCAATCCCTCGGCTCGCGATCCCCGGGGGAGAGCGCAGACAGTGACACGCGGCATTGCCGCCAAGTTGGCCGATCTGGCGGCTCGACTCGAGAGCCGTGGTCACGATCAGGAGCGCGTTGCGCGTTTCCTGATGCGTTGCGTGTTTTCCTGCTTCGCCGAGGATGTGGGGCTGCTCCCGATGCGCCTGTTCGAACGCACACTCGAGACGGCGCGCACCGCGGGCGGTCCCGCGCACGTGGGCCACGCGCTCACGCAGCTCTGGCAGACGATGGACGCCGGCGGTTCGTTTGGCGCCGACCTGGTGCACCGGTTCAATGGGCACTTCTTCAAGACGGTCGAGTCGCTACCGTTGCTCCCCGACGACATCGACCTGCTGATCGACGCGGCCAAGTACGACTGGTCGCGCGTGGAGCCGTCGATCTTCGGCACCCTTCTTGTGCGCGCTCTCGATCCGGCTGAGCGACACCGACTCGGCGCCGAGTACACGCCGCGGGAATACATCGAGCGGCTGGTGGAGCCCACGGTAGTGGAGCCCATCCGCGAACGGTGGACGGCCGTGCAGGGTTCGGTGCTGCAGCTCGAGGAGTCGGGGAAGAAGAAGGACATCGAGGCGGCGCTGAAGACGCTCATCGATTTCCACTCGTGGATGCGTGGGCTCAGCTTCCTCGACCCCGCGTGTGGGAGCGGCAACTTCCTGTACGTGACGATGGCGGCGGTAAAGCGCGTGGAACTCGAAGTCCTGCACGAGATTCAGCGTCTGTCGGATGGCCAGGGTGGATTGGTGCTCGACGAGGTGCATCCGCGGCAGTTCCACGGCATCGAGATCAAGCCGTGGGCGCGCGAGATTGCAGAGTTGACGTTGTGGATCGGCTATCACCAGTTCTGGCGCGAGGCGCACGGTGGGCGCACGCCGCCCGACCCGATTCTTGAGGATACTGGGACGCTCGAGTGTCGCGATGCGATCCTGGCGTATGATGGCGTACGGCATGTGCCGGAGAAAGACCGGCCTGATCCGACGCCGCGGATTCTGCATCCGGTGACGGGGGAGTTGGTGCCCGATCCTGAGGCGAAGCTCGCCTACATGGAGCCCATCAATCCGCGGCAGGCCGAGTGGCCGCGGGCGGATTTCATTGTGGGGAATCCGCCGTATATCGGGGAGAAGCGACAGCGCGATGCGCTCGGCGATGGATATGTGGATGCGTTGCGCAGGGCGTACGGTGAGGAGTTCGCGTCATCCGATCTCGTGATGTATTGGTGGCGGCGTGCAGCGGGTCTCGTCGCCCTGGACGCAGTGCAGCGAGCGGGCCTCATCACGACCAACTCGGTTACGCAGTCCAAGAATCGCGTGCACATCACCAGTGCCCGTGTTGCCGGCGCGAGAGTGATCTGGGCCGCGCCGGATCATCCGTGGGTCGCCGAGTCCGACGGCGCTGCAGTTCGCGTCGCGCTGACGGTGACAGAGCATGGCGCGCGTTCAGCGAGATGGTTCGCCATCGCCAGCGACGCGACGGTGCTGCAAGAGTTTCACGCAGCAAGCCTGAACGACGATCTCAGTCCTGGTGCCAACGTCGAAGGGGCTGCCTCGGCTCCGCTTGTCGCCAACGCGGGGATATGTTGGCAGGGTTTCAAGCTCGTTGGCGATGGTTTCTTGCTCGACGAAACCGAGGCGTTGGCGTTGCGTTCGCAGTCGTCAGCGCACATTCCCCTCGTGCGACCATGGCGGAACGGACGCGACTTGACCGACCGGCCGCGGCAGGTGTGGGCGATTGACTTCGGAACAATGGAGGAAGAGCAGGCACGGCTTACTCCGGTGTTGTTCGATATCGTGAGAGTCCGAGTTAAGCCTGAGCGCGATTCGAATCGCCGGGCGCTACGCGCCCGGAACTGGTGGCTCTTCGGCGAGCCTGGCCCGAAGCCGCGCGCTGCGGTGAAGGGGCTTCCTCGTTTCATCGCCACAGTCGAAGTTTCGAAGATCCGCTTCTTCGTGTTTCTTGATGCCGCGATCGCCCCAGATGGAGCACTCGTTCTCATCGGCAGCGATGATGCATTCGTTCTTGGGGTGCTCTCATCGCGAGCGCATATTGACTGGACGTTGGCGGCCGGCGGCACTCTCGAGGACAGGCCCCGCTATAACAAGAACCTCTGCTTCGACGCCTTCCCCTTCCCCGCCCCCACACCAGCTCTCCGCACCCGCATCGGCGCCCTCGCCGAGCGCCTCGACAAGCACCGCACCGACGCGCTTGCCCGCAACGAACGCGTCACGATGACCGGCGTGTATAACGTCGTCGAGAAGCTCCGTTCAGGGGAATCGCTCACCACGAAGGAGCGCGTCATCCACGAGATCGCCGCGTGCGGCGTGCTCAAGGATATGCACGACGAACTCGACGCCGCCGTCGCGGAGGCGTACGGCTGGCCGTGGCCCATGCCCACCGAGGAGATCCTCGAACGGCTCGTCGCCCTGCACGACGAGCGCGTGGCGGAGGAGAAACGCGGCCTCGTGCGATGGTTGCGTCCCGAATACCAGATCCCGCGCTTTGGCACGCCCGACAAGCCGGCCGAACTTGCACTTGTCGATGCTCCCGCGCCAACAGGGAAGAAAGCGAAGAAGAAGGGCGGCGAGCCTGCCGAGCCGGCGCTCGTTGCCTGGCCCGCGACCGCTGTCGAACAGATCGGCGCGATCAGCACGATTCTCACGCTCCGTGCGCAGTCGGCAGCGCAGATCGGCACGGCGTTCGCGGGGGCCAAGAAGGAACTGATTCAACGACACCTCGACACACTCACCTTGATGGGCGAGGCGGTCCTGGGGCTCGACGGTACTTATCGGAGCAGCACGCGCACGGCCTGAGTCACCGAATCCTATTACAAGGCAGACGGGAGATGGCCGAATCATCAGCACATTTCGATGGCGAGTTCAGGCCACACACCAAGCACAAGCATCTGATCTTCAAGACCTATCTCGACGCGTGGCTACGCAAGCTCTCGCTCGGCGAACATGGCCGGGACAGACTGTTTATCGTGGATGCCTTTGCTGGCGCAGGGTCCGATGCGGCGGGCAACCCGGGATCTCCCGTGCTGGCGGCACGAGCGGCGCGTGACGCTATAGCGCAGCTTCGATCGCAGTTCGGGCGGAGTGTGCACGTTCAGCTAATCGCTGTTGAAGAGAACTCCACGCGTCTGACTCAGCTCGCCGAGGCGCTGTCGGAGTTCCCTCACGTTCGAATTCTCGCTGGGACATTTGAGGAGCATCTTCCTGCGATACAACGCGAGATTGCCGACTCGCCAGCGCTCTATTTTGTCGATCCGTTCGGCGTGTCGCTACCAGGCGAGCTGATTCTCGATGTACTCGCGAAACCGAAGAACGAGGTCTTTCTACTGTTCGCCGACCAGGCTGCGCTTCGGCACTTTGGCGTAATCAACGCAAGCGAGACGCGCGCCACCCAACAACTCAGACGGCACGAGAATCACGCGCCGTCGTTGTTTCCTGAAATGGAAGTCGCCGAACGAAAGCCGTTGGAGGAGAAGGCACGACGTAGCGAGAAGTCGCTCGCGGCGACGAAGCGAGCGGCACGCGAGAAGCTTGATGCAGCGTTACGAGGGCCCGACTGGCTAGTGCGAGTCGAAGCAGTGCCAGCAAAGGAGCGCAGGAGAGAGTTCCTTCGACTATACCGCGAGATGCTCTCCGAGCAAGCCAGATGGGTGCTGGAAATCCCAATGGTGAATGAGGAGGGTGTTCACGTCTACTCACTGCTCCACGCGACGAAGAGCGCCACTGGTTATGTGACCATGAAGGCCGCGGTACGGTACGCACTCGAGCACTCGCCATTACCATCAAGGGTGGTTGATGATCTGAGTTCGCGGCTGAGCGTTCCGTTGGAGGCCGTCGTGCACTTCGTGCTGCGCCGATTCGCAGGTCAGCAGGTGCGGTGGACGGAATCCAATGACGATCGCAATGCGCCGTCGGTCCGTCGGGCGGTCTTGGAAGACACCGAGATCTACCCTTTCCAGCTTCCCGAACTGCAGGATGCTCTCAGGCAGTATCGGCTGCCCGGACGGGCCATCGTCTACAAGTTTCCGTAGACCGGTGGCATCAAGAACTCTCCGTCAGCTACTCAGTAGCGCATCGCCGATCTTCGGCATATCTTCGGCATTCCGCACCTAGGCCAACATGAGCGCTGCAACCACTGCCATCGAGTGGACCGATTCAACGTGGAACCCCATGACCGGTTGCACTCGGGTATCCGCGGGGTGCGATCACTGCTACGCGCTCACCTTGGCGAACGGCAAGCTCCGTGAGATCTATCTCCAGCAGCCGCCGGTAAGACCGTCGGAGCTCAATTCGTCGGATCCGTTCGCACCAAGGTTCTGGGAGGACCGCCTACTCGATCCATTCAGTTGGAGGACACCACGCCGGGTGTTTGTCGATTCGATGAGCGACGTGTTCCACGCCCATTTCTCGCGCGAGCAGATCGAGCAGGTGTTCAGTGTCATGAACGCGTGCTCGCAGCACCAGTTTCAAGTGCTGACGAAGCGTCCCGAACGGGCCCAGCGTTACGTCGAAGCCGGCCACATCGTGATGACCGAGAACATCTGGATAGGCACCTCCGTCGAGTCGATGGAAGTCGCCCATCGCGTCGAGGCACTTCGCCGCGTCGAGGCCCACGTTCGATTTCTCTCGTGCGAACCACTCCTCGGCCCCCTTAACGACCTCGACCTCAGCGACCTTCACTGGGTGGTCGGTGGCGGCGAAAGCGGCATCGATGCGCGACCGTGTGACCCGGCGTGGGCCCGAGGACTTCGCGACCGTTGTCTTGAGTACGGAGTCGCGTTTCTCTGGAAACAGTGGGGAGGGAGGACCCCGAAGTCTGGCGGCCGTACGCTCGACGGCCGGTGTTGGGACGAGTACCCCGTACCCCATCCGTTGATGCTCGCGCAGGCGAAATAGAGTCGAGCACGAGCACTCTGGGTCGAAGTGACCACATATATGGTCACTTGTCGCGGCCAGGTACGTCGGATCAGTTGTTCGCCCGCTCGAACTCCCCCTGCAACCGCGCCATCATCGCCTCGCGCCGGTCGTACAGCCGCTTCAGCTTGCGCGGCTTCCGCTTGGCCAGCGCGTAGCTCGTGAGCAGCGGCAGGGCGATGGTCGAGTCGACATAGCACACCACGGCGTCGGGCAGCCGGTCGGGGTCGATCTTCCCCCAGCTCACCGCCTCCGACGGCGTCGCGCCGCTCAGGCCCCCCGTGTCGGGCCGCGCGTCGGTGACCTGCAGAAAATAGTCGTGCCCCTTCTCGTCGATACCGAGCACTTCCTGGATCTGCGGCTCCGTCTGCAGCGCGAAGTTCTTGGGGCTCCCGCCTCCCATGATCAGCAGCGCGCTCTTGCCGCCCGTCCGCTTGGCGTGCAGCACGAGGCTCGCCGTCTCGTTGACGTCGCGGCTGGGGTCGATCACGCACGCGTACCCCTCGAGCTGCAGCGCCGCGACGTTCATGCCGATCGAGCTGTCACCCGGCGAACTGGTGTACACCGGCACGCCGCACGCATACGCCGCACTTAGTAGCGATTTGTTACCAATTCCCAGCGCCCGTTCCCGCGCCGCGATGTACTTGCCGCACAGCCAGTGGAACTCGGCGCTCGACATCGTCCGCTGAAACTCGGCGCTCCGCAGGATCTTCCGGAAGAACGCATCCGTGCTCAGCAGCACATCGTAATCGAAGAAGATGTCGTAGATCCTCACCACCCCTTGCTCACGCAGCACCGCGTCGCTCGCCGACGGCGTTCCGCGGTGCATCGCCAGCCCCAACCCGAAGTGCGCGTCGTGGTACAGGTTGGCACCCGTGCTGACGATCCAGTCCACGAACCCGGCCTCGATCAACGGAATCAGCGCGCTCATTCCCAGCCCCGCCGGCGTCAGCGCGCCGGTAAGCGTCAGCCCCACCGTCACGTCCTTCGCCAGCATCTTCCCGCTATACAACTGGCACGCCTCGCGCAGCCGCCCGCTGTTGTACGCGTAGAACGTCCCGTCGACGAGTTGCACCACCGTCTCGGTGCCGTCGATGGTGCGCGGCAGAATCCGCGCACCACGCAGATACGGGTTCCGTGCCGGTGCCGGTGCCCGTGCCCCCCGCGTGGCGCCCTTCGCCTCGCGACGCTCGGCCGCCTTCTTCTGCTTCGACTTGGCGCCACTGCGCTCCCGCTTGCCCATGGCCTGCTCGCTGTTCGTCGTTGTCACCGGCGGCGCGCCGACACGGCCAGCCGCTTCGCCTCGAGTCCCATCTGCTCCACCTGGTCCTTCCACGCCGCGCGCACCGCGCCGGCCGCTTCCGCCATCTGCGCTTCCCACGCCGCCTTGATCACGTCGGCCGCTTCCTTCGGGTCGTCCGTGATCACCAGCAGATCGAGGTCCCCGGCCGAAATCTTCTTCTCGCCCAGCACGCGCGACTGGATCCAGCGCACCAGCCCCGCCCAGTAGTGCGTGCCGAACAGCACCACCGGAAACTGCGAGATCTTGCCGGTCTGAATGAGCGTCACCGCCTCGAACAGCTCGTCGAGCGTGCCGAACCCGCCGGGGAAGATCACGTAGCCGACGCTGTACTTGATGAACATCGTCTTGCGGACAAAGAAGTACCGGAAGTCGACCAGCGTGTCGACGTACGGATTGGCCCCCTGCTCGAACGGCAGTTCGATGTTGCATCCCACCGAGTGGCCGCCGGCCTCGCGCGCCCCCTTGTTGGCCGCCTCCATGATCCCCGGGCCCGCCCCGGTGATGATCGAAAACCCCTGGCTGGCAAGCAACTTGGCCGTCGCCGTCGCCGCCAGGTACTGGGGATCGTCGGGCGACGTGCGGGCCGAGCCGAAGAACGTCACCCCCTTCTCGACCTTGGCAAGCTTGTCGAACCCCTCGATGAACTCGCCCATGATGCGCATCACGCGCCACGTGTCGGTGCGTGTGAAGTCGTCGTGGTGCTTGGGCGCGAAGCCGAGCAGCTTGGCGTCTTCCGTCAGCAGCGGCGTGGCGTCGCGAATGGAATCGTCGATGGGGCGCGCGTTCGACGCGCGTCCCTTCGACCCCTTCGGCCCCCCTGTCCCGCCTGGTGCTCCAGGCGCCCCCGGCGCGCCCGGCCTCCGCGGCCCCGCCGGCGCCCCCGGCGCCCCCGGCGCCCCCGGCGCCCCCGGCGGCCGGCGGCCAGCGGCCAAGTGCCCCGCCTGCAGGCGCTCGCGCACGCCAGCCAGCGCTTCATGTTCCGCCGTGAGCCGCAGGCGCGGGTCGACCGGCTTGCCGCGCGCACTGCGCGGTGCCGTCACCTTCGTTTTCGTATTCTTGGTTTTGCGCATGACGTGCAGTTTACTTTCTGCCATGACCCAACGCGACCCATCCGCGTGAGCGTCGTCGTGCTCGTCGCCGACGGCGCCCGACCCGACACCCTGCGCGCGGCCCTCGACACCGGAGCCTTGCCCGCGCTCGCGCGCCTGCGCGCCGAGGGCGGGTTGCACACGGTCAGCTCGGTTTTTCCGTCGGTCACGGGTCCGGCCTACACGCCATTTCTCCTCGGGCTCTTCCCCGGCACGGCCGGCCTCCCCGGCATCCGCTGGTGGGATCGCGCGCGCACCGCCACGCGCTGGCCCGACTACGCGCGCAGCTACGTGGGCATCGAGGCCCGGCACGCCGATGCCGACCTCACGCCGTCGTATCGCACCCTGTTCGAGTACGCCCCCGGCGCCCTCGGATCGCTCACGCCGATCGGCCGTGGACTCCACGCGTCGCGGCGCATCGGCTTCAACTGGATGTTCGGGCTTCGCGCCGCGTGGACCCACTTTCGCGGCGACGTGCGTGGCTGGCTCATGATCGATCGCGCCACCGGCGCCGCGATGGCCGCGCGCATCCGCCGCGAGCGCCCCGACTTCGCGTTTTGCGTCCACCCGGGCATCGACAAGACGTCGCACGCCGTGGGCCATACGCACGACGCGGTGCTCGACGCCATGCGCATCGTCGACGCCACCGCCGCGCGCATTCGCGCCGACGCCGAGCACGACGGGCGCTGGAGCGCGATGCACCTGTGGGTGGTGAGCGATCACGGCCATTCGCCCGTCACCCGGCACGAAGATCTGGCCGGCCTGCTGGCCTCGTGGAACCTCGGCGTGATCGCGCATCCCTGGGTATTCGGCCGCTTGCGCGACTGCGCCGTGATGGTGAGCGGCAATGCGATGAGCCACGTCTATCTCGAGCTGCGCCGTCGGTCGCGCCCCTTCTGGCCTGCCCTGGCCGCGCGATGGGAACCCGTGGCCGATCGGTTGCTGGCCCGCGACTCCGTGGACCTGCTCGCGCTTCCGCACGCCGCCGATGCCTGCGAAGTGCGCGCCCGCGGCCCGCGCGGCCGCGCCATGCTCCGACGTGATGGTGCACTCTTCACCTACGAGCCCATCGACGGTGGCGACCCGCTGGGACTCGGCGGACGCGTCGAGGCATCCTCCCGCGACGCCGCGCATGACGCCTGCGCCGCATCGGATTACCCCGATGCGCTCGTGCAGCTGATGCAGCTCGCCGCGTCGCCGCGGTCGGGCGAGATGTTCCTGTCGGCCACGCGTGGCTGGGACTTCCGCGCCAGGTACGAGCCCATTCCCCACGTGTCGTCGCACGGGGCACTGCACCGCGAGCACATGGACGTGCCGCTGCTGCTCAGCCGGCCGGCCATGCGAATGCCTCGACGCACAACGGACGTGATGCCCAGCGCTCTCGAAGCGCTCGGACTCCCCGTTCCAAGCGGACTCGACGGACGATCGTTTCTGTAGTCGCGCACTCTGCCGTCTGCCGTCTGCCGTCCGCCGTCTCCTACCGCATCCCCAATTCCAGCAGCCCGTTCAGCTGCTTCGCGATCGCCGCTTGCCGCGTGCGCATGCGCCCCAGCCGGCGCCGGTGCAGGTGACGCACGAAGAACCGGCGCACCGCCAGCCAGCCGAGGCGTCGGCGCTCGGCCACCATGGCCGCGACCACCGCGGCTGACGGCAGCAATACGAGGGCGCTGAGTCCCCATCCCCGCCCGAACACCCAGCCGACCGCGCCGCTTACCAGAACGGTCCAGAGCGCACCCAAGATCGCTACCCCGAGCACCAGGTAGGTCGACTCCGAGTCCGGGCCGTCGGGGTTGTGATGCGACAGCCAGCGCGACGTCGCGATCGCCGGCCAGTAGGCGAGAATCGCCAGCCACGCCAGCGGCACCGCGATCAGCAAGGGAAGTCGCGCGAGCGCCCAACGCACGGCCGCCAGCCAGCTCACGTCCTCCTTGAGCGCCTGCGGCGTGAGCCCCATGCGCCGCAGCATCAGCGCGTGCGCGTGCAGTTCGCGCGCCGTCTGCTGCCACTCGGCGTCGCCACGCAACCGGAACCGGTGCAGCACGTTGGCGGTCAACGCGAGACGCGACACGGTGGATGTCGCGTCGCGCGCCGAGCCGTGTTCGGCGGCCCAGATCTGTTCGGCCATGTGCACCAACGCCGCATCCTCGCCCGCATCGAGGTTGAGGGTGACCAGGCGCATGGCACCGTCGATCCGCCTGGTCAGTTCGCGAATTGCGTACTTTTCCCCGCACCGTGCGGCCAGGTCGCTCCAGTCGAAGGCATCGCCCACGACGACGCGCGCCTCGCTGCGCAGGCTGTTGCGGTCGCGAAAGACGAGCCCCACGGGAATGATCGGAAAGTCCCGTCCAATGCGCCCCGCCGCGCCGAGGGCGATGCGCGCCGCCCCCGTCTTGATGGGCGACAGGCGCGAACCCGAGTGACTCGTCCCCTCGGGGAAGATGCCGACGGCGGCTCCTTCGGCGAGCGCGTCGTGCACGGCCACGAAGATGTCGCGGTTTTCGCCCACCCGCCGCGGATCGTCCTGCACGCGATAGACCGGCAGCGACCCCACGGCGCGCACCAGCCATCCGATGTACGGGTGCGCCAGCAGCGGCGCCTTGGCGAGAAAGCGCACCTCGCGCCGCGCCGCGACGGTGACGAACGCCGCGTCGAGCAGCCCGTTGTTGTGATTGGCCACCAGCAGCACCGGACCGTCGGCAGGCACGCGCCCGCCGCCTATCGTGAATCGATAGTAGGCGCGCGTGGCGAGACGCGAGATGGTGGGCATGAGGCCGGGGATTGCCATGCGCGGGGAGACGGTGGACGGTGGACGGTTGATGCGGACGATAGAGGATAGGCTCAGCCGAGGGAGGCAGGAAGCCCCAAGGCACAAGCGAGGTCCGGAATCCACCGTCTGCCGTCCGGCGTCCGCCGTCCGCCATCCGCCGTCTACCGTCTACCGTCCACCATCCACCATCTTCAAGCGTGCCTTGGATTCGCTTACTTCTCGCCCTCAAGCTTCGTGCACTCGTGAATCCGCGAGTTGCCGCCGACCTGCTGCGGGTGGCGTGGCGCTCACGCCGGCGCCGCTGGTGGGCGCGCGCGCCGTTCATCCCGTGGCCCGACCGCGCTTACCTGCGGTGGCGGATGTACACCGCGTACGGCAGCGAAGACGCTGTGCCTCCCGTCGCCGACGTGCTGCGCTACGCGCGCTGGACGCGGCGCCACCCGTGAGCGTGGCGGTCCCGCGAGGGTTCGAACACCGCCTCAAGACGCAGGCCCTCGCGGCGGGATTCGACCTTGTGGGGATCGCCAGCCTCGGACCGCCCGACACCGCACCGCACTTCAGCGATTGGCTGGCGCACGGCTATCACGGCGGCATGTCGTATCTCGAGCGCGGCGCTGAACTGCGGCGCGATGCGCGACGTCCGGTCGAGGGGATGGTCAGCGCGCTCGTGGTGGGACTCAACTACGGCGGCACGCAGCCGGCGGGCCCCATGGCGCGCTACGCGCGCTTCACCGACTACCATCGCGTGATGTGGGACAAGCTCGACGCGCTGCTCGCCTGGGTGCGTGCCGAACTCGGCGACGTGCACGGCCGGTCGTTCGTCGACAGCGGTCCCGTGCTCGAGCGCGATCTCGCGCGCCGCGCTGGGTTGGGGTGGTTCGGCAAGAACACGCTGCTCATCAACCCCAGGCTCGGCTCGTTCTTCTTTCTCGGCGCGCTCTTTATCGATGTTGCGCTCGACCCCGATGATCCGTTCGCCAGCGACCATTGCGGCACGTGCACGCGCTGTCTCGACGCCTGTCCCACGCAGGCATTCGTGGCACCGCACGTGCTAGATGCGCGCCGGTGCATTTCGTACCTGACCATCGAGCACAAGGGGCCGCACACGGCGGAGCAGGCGGCGATGGTTGGGGAGCACCTGTTCGGGTGTGATGTGTGCCAGGAGGTGTGTCCGTATAACCATAAGTTCTCCGCCGAAGCGTCGGAGACCGCTTTTGCCCCCATGGAGCGCTTGGCCACCCCTGACGCGTGCGAACTGGCGCGCGCGTTCCTGGCCACCCCCCCAGGCGAGTTTGCCGAGGAGTTCAAGCACACACCATTGTCGCGCGCCAAGCTCTCCGGACTCAAGCGCAACGCCTGTGCGGTGCTGGCCAACGCGGGTACCGCGGCCGACGTGCCGACGCCGGCGCCAGATTGATGTCATGGGTGATACAGGACTATTTATCCTGTTTTGTCCATTTACCACATTGACGCAGGCACAAATAGCGGGAGTGCTTTCGCACGAGACGGCGCTTGCGATGTCAGGGCGAGCCCGCCAGCCGACGCACAAGCCCCTTCAACGAAATAGCCGTCACGCCATCACCCATCGGCCACGTCGCGTCGCCGCTGTGCACCACGTACGCCGCCTTGGCCTGCAGGTCGCTGCATCCGATCCGGAACCCCTTCGAGACGGTGGGCGCCGACGATCGCTTGATCTCGATGGCCATCTCGACGCGACCGCCGCGTTCCAGCACGAGGTCGATCTCCGCCCCTCGTTCGGTGCGAAGGAACATCGGGATGCAGCGATCACCGGCCGCGCTGATCAGGTTCTCGATCGCGAACCCCTCCCAACTTGGCCCCGCCACGGGATGCCCGAGCACATCGTCGAGCCGCTCGAGCCCGAGCAGTGCGTGGAGCACGCCGGCATCGCGCAGGTACATCTTGGGCGACCGCACGAGTCGCTTTCCCAGATTGCCGCTCCATGGCGGCAATCGGCGTACGAGCAGCAAGTCGACCAGCAGGTCGAGGTACCGCGTCACGGTGGGCGCCGACACACCCAGGCTCGACGCCAGCCGCGCCTGATTCAGCAGCGTCCCCTGCGCGTGCGCCAGCATGCCCCACAGCCGACCCACCGTTTCGGCGGGAAGCCGCGGAGCAAACATCGGGACGTCGCGTTCGAGATACGAGCGCACAAACTGCTCGCGCCACGCGAAGCTCTTCGCATCGGTGCGCGCGAGCAAGCTCTCGGGAAACCCGCCGCGCACCCAGAGGCGGTCCACCGCGATATCCGGGGTACGTTCGGCCACGGTGATCGGTGCGAGTTCGACATACGCGATGCGCCCGGCGAGCGACTCGCTGGCCTGCCGCATGAGGTCGAGCGATGCCGACCCGAGCAGCAGGAACTGTCCGGCACGCTGGCCGGCGGCGCGCCGATCGTCGATGATCCCGCGCAGAATCTCGAACAGGTGGGGCGCACGGTGGATTTCGTCGATCACCACGAGCCGGCCGGCCTGCGCGCGCAGATAGGCGTCCGCATCGGCAAGCCGACCGCGGTCGGATGGTCGCTCGAGATCCAGATAGAGGGCGCGGCTCCCCCGGGAACGCGCAATCTCGCGCGCCATCGTCGTCTTGCCGACCTGCCGCGGTCCGAGCAGGACGACGCCTGGAAAGTCGTGCAGGCGGTCGACGATGACCGCTTTCAGGTGTCGTTTGAGCATAGTCGTAAATCTAACGTCAGATGTTCGTTTTACGCTATACCGGCTGCACGGTAATGTTCGACCGTGGGCGTTCAGCTACGCCATCCCCTGCCGCCGTCTCCGGCCGTCAGACCCACGGCGACTCTTCCTGCGGCCGTCCCGCAGGATCCTGCCGCCTGTCGAGAACGGAATCGCAAAATGGTTCCACGGGCACACCTCCCAGGAGGTGTGCCCGTGGAACATCAAGTTCGCGAGGGACGCCACAGCGGAGGCATTTGTCCCGCGGCCGACGCTGACCTTACCTGACGTCGCGTCATTCTCAACGATGAACGCCGCCGAGTTCAAGGTGCAATTCGGCGACACGCCATTGGCGCGGGGCACGTTGTCCGGACTCAAGCGCAATGCCACCACGGTGCTCGGCAATGCGAGCACCGTGCCGACACATTCCCTGAATTCCTAGATCCGTTGTCATTCCGCTCGCGCTGCTGCGATCCCCCGCCCATCGTTGCCGGGTATCAGACATCGTGTATTGACTGTGTGCATTTTTACTGCTATTATGCCCACTATGTATCAACGGACCTTTCGCCTGCCCGGCCAGTCGTTCCTCCTCGTCGGCCCGCGCGGCACCGGCAAGACCACCTGGCTGCGCCAGGCCCTCCCCCACGCCGAGTGGTTCGACCTGCTCCGCATGGGAACTGTCCTCGAGCTCACCCGCGACCCCGAGCGCTTTCGCGCGCGCATCGAGGCCCGGCCGCGCGGCACCTGGGTGGTGGTCGACGAGATCCCGAAGCTGCCGGCCCTGCTCGATGAAGTTCAGTCGATCATCGCCGACCATGGCGCGAAGTATCGCTTCGCCCTTTGCGGGTCCAGCGCGCGCAAGCTCCGCCGCATGGAGGCCAATCTCCTCGCCGGCCGGGTCGCCGTTCGCCAGTTCTTCCCGCTCACGCTCGCCGAACTCGGCCACCCGCTACCGCTCAACGACCTGCTGCGGTGCGGCATGTTGCCATCGGTCCGCGCCGAATCAGCACAGGCGGTGGACATCCTCGACGCATACGTCAGCACCTATCTGCGCGAGGAAATCCAGCAGGAAGCACTTACCAAGGACTTCGGTGCGTTCAGTCGCTTCCTTGAGGTCGCGGCGATCTCCAACGGCCAGGTGGTCAATGTCGCCAGCACCGCCCGTGACGCCGGCGTGACCCGCATGACGGTGGCGCGGTACTACCAGGTGCTCGTCGACACGCTCATCGGTTTCTGGCTCCCCGCCTGGCAGTCGAAGGCGCGCATCAAGGAGGTGCGGCACCCGAAGTTCTACCTCTTCGACCCGGGCGTCGCCCGCGCATTGCTCGGCCGCATTCGCGAGCCGCTGGAGGCCGCCGAGCGCGGGGCGCTGCTCGAGACGCTGGTGCTGCACGAGCTGCGCGCGGCCATGAGTATGCACAACGCCGGTGGCGACCTGAGTTACTGGCGCACCCCCGCCGGCGTCGAGGTGGACTTCATCTGGCGGCGCGGCCGCCGTGCGGTCGGCATCGAAGTGAAGGCCTCGGCGCGCTGGCGGCGCGAGGACACCGCGGTGCTGCGTCAGTTGATGGACGAGAGGGTGCTGACGGCCGGCTACCTCGTGTACGGCGGCAGCGAGGTGCTGCGCGATCGTGGCGTTGACGTGCTACCCTTCGAGGAGTTCGCGCGACGGGCGGCGCAAGGTGATCTGTTTGAGTGAAGGAGCTTACGGGTAAAGCTCCTCGTCTCGCGTTTCGCGGTCGCTAGTTTGGCGCGCAGTTCACGAACCCAGCTGTGCACGAGTACCGGTGCTGTGCGCACCGGCTTGTTGCAGCGATGGTCGCCTTCGCCGGCGCGGCGATCGATCGCCGCAGTCCCAGCGGAACGGGTGAGGCCTCCGCTACCGCAGAAACCAGGTCTGCACCGCGCCCAGCCCCTCGACGTCAAGCGTGCCTCCCGCCTCGCACGCCAGTGAATCGCCGAGCAACACCCGGGTGCCGTCGGACAGCTGCACCCGACCGGCCACCCCGTGCGATTCCATGCGCGCAGCGATCGCCACGGCGTCCCCCCACAGGTCGTAGAGGTACTCGCGCCGGCCAATGACGGCCGAGACCGCTGCGCCGCTGGCGATGCCGATGCGCAACTGGAACGACGTGCCGGTACGTTCGTTGAATTGCTCCAGTGCCTGCATCATCTCGCGCGCGAGCCCAACCGTCCGGGCCGCATGATCGTCGGCGGGGGTCGGCACGCCGGCGGCCGCCATGTACGAGTTTCCCAGTGACTTGACCTTCCGGAGACCGCTGTTGCGCACGAGGTCGTCGAAACCGGCGAAGCGCTCTTCCAGCGCGAGGGCCAGCGACTCGGGATTCTTCGTTGAGGCCAATCCGGCGAACCCGACGAGGTCCGCGATCAGCACCGTCACACCGGAGAGACTCACTTCCGTGACGTCCGGGCGCGCCTGCAGCCGCGCGGCGATGGAATCGGGCGTCACGTGGAGTGCCAGTCGTTCCGACCGCTGACGTTCCGCCACCACCTGGTCGAACAGCGCCTTCAATTCGACGTTCTTCTGCCGGATCTCGACGAGCAGCAGTCGCACCTCGAGCATGTTATGAACGCGCGTCAGCACCTCGGCGATATCGAACGGCTTGCTGACGAAGTCCTTTGCCCCGGCCCGGAGCGCACGCAGCTTGTGATCGGGCTGCGCAGTGATGACCAGCACCGGCAGGTATCCGTCCTGCTCGACCCGCTTCAGTTCCTCCATCACGGCGAAGCCATCCATGCCGGGCATCTGCAGGTCGAGGAGAATCAGGTCGTAGCGGTGCGCCGCGTGCAGCGCGCACACCGTCCGCGGGTCCTGCGTACTGGTGAGATGCACGTACCCGGCGCCGCGAAGCATCCGATCCAGCAGCAGGACGTTCGCTTCCTTGTCGTCGACGATCAGGATACTCGCGCCGAGGATGCCGTCGGCGACGGCGGCGGCCGGGGCGGCGGCCGCTGGCGCGGCGGTCTCTGGCGGGGCGATAACTGGAGCGACCAGCCCGCGACCGGTCATGGGGCCGCGTCCTTCTCCGCCGCCTGGGCGATGGCCAGGAGATCCGCATCACGGCTATCGTGCGCGAGGTGCTTGGCGATTTCGCCGGCTTCGGGCGCGGTCGCGCCGGCGCTCATCAGCTCGTACTTGGCCTCCTGCCGGGCATGCCGGGCCTGCATCGGGCGGTCCACGCTGTCGTCGCCGGGCAGTTCGACCCGCAGTTCCTCGAGCATCATCAGCAGGACGGCGGTGATGGGCAGGGCGAGCAGGGCCCCCACCACGCCCATCAGCGTGCCGCCGGCGATGAGCGCCAGGATCACCACCGTCGGCGAGAGCCGCAGCACCTGCCCGTAGATCCTGGGCACCAGAATGCGACTCTCGAACTCCATGTACACCAGCTGGCACAGCAGGACGGCTCCCGCGACGCCCGGGCCAACGGGCAGCGCGGACAGGACGGCCGGAATGATGACCAGCGTCCCGCCGACGAACGGGATGACATCCACCAGCGCCCCCAGCAGCGCCAGCGACAGGGCGTTGGGAACCTTGAAGCCGGCGAGGAGGACAAAGGTGAAGGCGCCGATCAACGCGCTGGTGATGAACTGCCCGCGCATGTAGCCACCGACGATCGTCTCCATGTTCTGGAGAATGCGCGCCAGCCGCATGTGATAATCCCGGGGCACCATGGCATAGGCGACGCCCTGCGTCCGCTTGCCGTCCGCGAGCAGGTAGATCGAGAGCACCACGGTGGTCACGGCCAACCCGACGAGCTTCACGGCCCGCGACGAATAGCCCAGCAGGTAGGTCTCGAGGCGGGCAAAGTTCTCCGTGAGCCGCAAGTTCTGCACGAGGTGTGCAAACGGCCGCGTGACCCCGTGATCGTTGAGCATTGCGACGAGCCGGTTGCGCGTCTCCGGCGCGGTGCGCACGATGCTCGTCAGCTGGTCGAGCAGCGGCGGCAGGGTCAAGAAGATCAGCCCTGCCGTGACGACGCCCAGCGTGGCGAAGAGCAGGATCATTGCGTAGGGGCGCCTGATCCCGCGGGTTTCCATCCACTCGATCACGGGATTCGCGGTGCCGGCGAGAATCAGCGCCATGATGAGGATCAGGGCGACGATCCACAACTGGTACGCCAGCCACACCGCGGCAAGCGCCGCGAGGATCAACACGATGGAACGCGGCGAGATCTCGACGTGAACGACGGACGTCTTCGTCACCGGCGCCTTCATGGACACTCCGGACGGCCAGTCGGACACGCCGCCGGCTGCGCCGGCGCGTCGGGCGCATCGAACGACGCGCCAAGCAACCCCGCAGCGGCTTCTTCGGCGGTCTTCATGCAGTGCAGCATACTCCGGACGCGGCACGGCGCGGTATCGCCCGTTTGGCGTACCGCCTCGTTCACTCCTTTGCCTGATGCCCGTGCGGTGGCCGGCGCGCGATACTGGCTATGGAGGAATGACACGCCATGACCAGCCACGCCGCCTTCGCGATGGAATCCGACGCTGCCGTGCGGGTGGCAAGCCGGCACGCCGAGGCGCTGCTCACCACCGGCGCATTGCAGAGCGCCATCTTCAACAGCGCCAATTTTTCGAGCATCGCCACCGACGCCCAGGGCGTCATCCAGATCTTCAACGTCGGCGCGGAGCGGATGCTGGGCTACACCGCGGCCGAGGTGACCAACATCATCACGCCGGCCGACATTTCGGACCCGGTGGAGATCATCGCCCGCGCCGCCGCGCTGAGTGCGGAACTGGGCACCACGATCGCGCCGGGGTTCGAGGCGCTCGTCTTCAAGGCGTCCCGCGGCATCGAGGACATCTACGAGCTGACGTACATCCGCAAGGATGGCAGCCGCTTCCCGGCCGTGGTGTCCGTCACCGCGCTACGCGACGCGGACGACCTCATCATCGGCTACCTGCTGATCGGCACCGACAACACGGCGCGCAAGCTGGCGGAGGCCGCCCTGCTCAAGGCCGGCGCCCTGCAGAGCGCGATTTTCAACAGCGCCAACTTTTCGAGCATCGCCACCGACGCCAAGGGCGTCATCCAGATCTTCAATGTCGGCGCCGAGCGGATGCTGGGCTACGCGGCCGCCGAGGTGATGAACAAGATCACGCCGGCCGACATCTCCGACCCCGCCGAGGTGGTCGGGCGGGCCAAGGCGCTCAGCGGCGAACTCGGCACGGTCATTGCACCGGGGTTCGACGCGCTCGTCTTCAAGGCGTCCCGCGGCATCGAGGACATCTACGAACTGACCTACATCCGCAAGGATGGGAGCCGTTTCCCGGCCGTGGTCTCCGTCACCGCCCTGCGCGACGCCGACGACGTCATCATCGGCTACCTGCTGATCGGCACCGACAACACCGCGCGCAAGCAGGTGGAAGAGGAGCGCAAGAAGCTCGACCAGCGGCTGCGCGACCAGCAGTTCTACACGCGATCGCTGATCGAGTCCAATATCGATGCGATCATGGCCACCGATCCGTCGGGCTTCATCACGGACGTCAACGAACAGATGATCGTGCTGACCGGCTGCACGCGCGATGAACTCATCGGGGCCCCGTTCAAGAACTACTTCACCGACCAGGAGAAGGCGGAAGCGAGCATCCGGCAGGTGTTGAGCGCGAAGAAGGTCAGCAACTACGAGCTCACCGCGCGGGCGAGGGACGGCACCGAGACCATGGTGTCGTTCAATGCGATGACCTTCTACGACCGCGACCGGAACCTGCAGGGCGTGTTCGTGGCGGCGCGCGACGTGACCGAACGCAAGCGGCTGGATCAGGTGCTGCGGGAGAAAAACATCGAACTGGAGAACAGCAAGGTCGTGGCCGAGAAGGCCAACCTGGCCAAGTCGGACTTCCTCTCCAACATGAGCCACGAACTCCGCTCGCCGCTCAACGCGATCATCGGCTTCGCACAGCTGATGGAGTCGGAGACGCCGCCGCCGAGCGCCGGGCAGAAGGCCAGCATCGAGCAGATCCTGCAGGCGGGCTGGTACCTGCTGGCGCTCATCAACGAGATACTCGACCTCGCGATCATCGAATCCGGACGGCTGATACCGTCGATGGAGCCGGTGTCGCTGGCCGAAGTCCTGCTGGAATGCCAGGACATGGTGACGCCGCAGGCAAAGAAGCACGGGGTCACCGCGACGTTCCCCGTGCTCGAGGCCCCAATCATCGTGCACGCCGACCGCACGCGATTGAAGCAGGTGCTGATCAACCTCCTCTCCAACGCCATCAAGTACAACCGGGAGGGCGGCACGGTGACCGTTGCGTGCGAGGTGCGGGACGAAACGCGCATTCGCATCGCGGTGACGGACACGGGCGACGGGCTCTCGCCCGACAAGCTGGCCCAGCTCTTCCAGTCGTTCAACCGGCTCGGGCGGGAATCGGGGGGCGAGGAAGGCACGGGGATCGGCCTCGTGGTGAGCAAGCGACTGGTCGAGCTGATGAACGGCATCATCGGGGTGGAAAGCACGGTGGGTCTCGGCAGCAAGTTCTGGATCGAGCTGCTGGCAACGACCGCAACCCCGCATGGCCACTCGACGGACTCGCCCGACGCGACCGATCCGCTGACCGTGCCGCCGGGCGAGCGGCCGCACACGCTGCTCTACGTCGAGGACAACCCCGCCAACCTGAAATTGATCGAGCAGCTGATCGCTCGGCGCGCCGACATGCGGCTGCTGACGGCGGGGGACGCGACGCTCGGCATCGACACGGCGCGCACCGCGCACCCCGACGTGATCCTGATGGACATCAACCTGCCAGGCATCAGCGGGCTCGAGGCGCTGCGGCTCCTCCGTCGGGATCCCCTCACGTCCCACATCCCCGTCATCGCGCTGAGCGCTAACGCCATGCCGCGGGACGTCGAACGAGGGCTGGATGCGGGGTTCTTCCGGTATCTCACCAAACCCGTGCGAATCCCGGAATTCCTCGCCGCGCTGGGCGAGGCGCTCGACGTCGCCGCGCTGCGCCCGCGCCCGACGCACTGACGCACTGACGCACTTGGTCACGCGCTAACGTGGGCGGACTTGCAGCGTCTCCTCTTGCGGGACGCGTGCATCCATTGCCTCCGGAGAACCCATGTCATTCGGCACCACGCTTCGCCGCACGTTGCATGCGGGATCGATCCTCGCCCTCCCGGCCATCGCGGCGTGCGGGCGCGTCGAAGGGGCGACGCCCGCCTCGGCGCGGACCGGCCAGACATCCGATGCGCGACCCAACATCATCTTCGTGCTCAGCGACGACGAAGACATCGCCTTGCATGCCGCCATGCCGAAGACGAAGGCGCTGCTGCATGACCTGGGCACCACCTTCGACAACTACTTCGTCACCTATGCACTCTGCTGCCCGTCGCGCGCCACGACGTTGCGCGGCCAGTATCCGCACAGCACGCGCGTCGAGGGAAACCAGCCGCCGCAGGGCGGCTGGGAGACGTTCCATACGCTGGGCCGCGATTCGTCGACAATCGCCACCTGGCTGCACGCCGCCGGCTACCGGACGGCGATGTTCGGCAAGTACCTCAACGGCTATCAACCGGCGGCGGGCGTCCCCGCCGGCTGGTCGGAGTGGTACGTGGGCGGCAATGCCTATCGCGGCTACGACTACACCCTGAACGAGAACGGCACGATGGTGTCGTACGGCCACGCGCCCCGGGATTTCCTCGTCGATGTCATCGCGCACAAAGCGGCCGACCTGATCCGCCGCAGCGCTGCCGACCGGACGCCGGTCTTTCTGTACGTGGCGCCCTTCACGCCGCACGCGCCGGCCACGGCGGCACCGCGGCACGAAGCGCTGTTCGCCGATGCCGCGCTCCCGCGCTCCGCGGCATTCAACGAGGCGGACGTGAGCGACAAGCCAGCCGCGGTGCGCGACCGCCCCCCGTTGCGCCCGCGCATGGTGGCGCGCCTCGAGGACCTGTATCGACGCCGTCTGCGGTCGCTGCAATCGGTGGATGACCTCGTCGACAGCCTCGTGACGGCCCTGCGGGAGACCGGAATGCTCGACCGGTCATACATCGTGTACGCCTCGGACAACGGATTCCACATGGGCGACCACCGACTCATGCAGGGCAAGAATACGGCGTACGAAACCGATATCCGCGTGCCGTTCGTGGTGCGCGGTCCGGGCGTGCCTGCCGGGCGGCATGAGGATGCCCTGGTGCTGAACAACGACCTCGCGCCGACCTTCGCCGCGATGGCCGGCGTGCGAACACCCGAGTTCGAGGAAGGCCGGTCGTTTCTCCCCCTGCTGACGGCGCATCCGCCGGCCTGGGGCCGCGCCGCCTTCATGATCGAACGCCGTGGCGGCCGCGACGCGCAGGAAGAACTCGGTGACGGTGACCTCATGCGGGGTGCCAACAGCTTCAATGCCATTCGCACCCGCGACCACACCTGGGTGGAGTATGCCAGCGGCGAGCGCGAACTGTACGACCTGCGCAAGGATCCGCTGCAGCTCGAGAACCTCGCCGGCCGCGCGGACACGACGTTGGTGCGTCGGCTCGCCGCATGGCTCAAGGCGCTCGCCGCCTGCACGGGCGCGCAGTGTCGCGCCGTCGAGGATCACCCCCCGCGCTGAGGGGTTGCTAACGCCCCCCCGTCGCCCGCCTGATCGCCCGCACGGCGCTGCTGTCGCCGGGGTCGATCGACAGCGCCGCGGCCCACTCCTTCGACGCGCGGTCGCTCTTGCCCAGTGAGTTCAGGATGTCGCCCCAGAAGCTGTGCTGCGTGGCGTCGTATCGCCGGGTGACGCTGTCGGCGAATGCCTGCACCGCGGTCTGCGACTCTCCCGTGTGCGCCAGGAGGGGCAGCACGCTCTGTCGCGCCGCGCGGAACAACGTGAGGTTCTGCATCGCATAACGCTGCGCGATGAAGTACGACCAGGCGGGGGTGAACTCGAGGTACGGATGGTCGTCCGTGTTCAACCGCGCGCCGGCCACGTAGCGGCGCAGGTCGTCCCCTCCCATGACGAAGCCGGAGAGGAAATCGAGGGGACGCACGACGCCCACGCGCGCCAGTTCGTGCCGCACCCCCGGCCGCTCCATCTTGCGCCGCAGCGCGGCGATGTCGATCTGCAGCGGCTTGCGCGACCCGACGAGCACGGCATGGTACTTCAGGGGTGACAGCCATAGGGTGCTGTTCGGGAAGACCTGCAGGAACGTCCGGGCCGTCATCTTCAGCTCGGCGTCCGACAGCAGGTGGAACGGCAGCCACTGCACGGCAAGCCCGTCCTCCGACAGCCGGCCCTTCACCAGGTTGAAGAACTCGAGCGTGTAGAGACTGCCGTTGCCGGCCATCTTCGGCGACGTGGCATCGACCGAAATCACGTCGTACGTCTGGTCCGTCACCAGCGCGTGATTGCGCCCGTCGCCCATGGTCAACTGGTATCCGCTCCGATGCAGCACGTCGTGATTGACGTCGGGGAAGAACCGCGCCGCCTCGATGACCGCCGGGACCAGCTCGACGCACTCGACGCCGGCCACGTCGTACTGCAACGCCTCCCACGACGCGCCGCCCGCCCCGAATCCGATGAGGTTGACGCGCGGCGACAACACGTTGCTCAGCAGCAACGGGAAGTTGCCCAGCGTCTCCTGGGCGTCGATCATCCCAGTCGACGCGCCGGCCACGGGAAAGCCGTCGATGCTCAGGGTATTCGCGCCCTGCTTGTCCTTGAAGACCTTCACGGTGGAGCCGATGCCTTCGCGGTAGAACAGCACGTCCGTGCCGTCCGCACGCTCGCGGTACGACGCCAGCACCAGGCGCTCCGCCGTCACGGCGGACAGCGCCGCGAAACTCACCACGACGCTCGCCGCAATCACCGCCTTTGCCCCACGCCTGCCCCGCATTGCAGGCTCGACGAGCAGCAGGGCGCATCCGGTCGCGATACTGAGGGCGGCCATCGCCACGATGCCCCCGCCCACGCCGAGCACCGGAATCAGCACGAAGCCGGCCAGCACCGATCCGACGACTCCGCCGATCGTATTCGCCGAGTAGACGCGCCCCAGGGAACCGCCGAGCGCGGCCAACTGCCGCGTGCAGATCTTCGCCGCGAGCGGGACCGTCATGCCCATGAGGATCGTCGGCACCAGCATCACCGTGAGGCTCCGGCCGAACCGCAGCGCGCTCCACTTCCAGAGAAACATCGAATCCAGCGCTTGTCCGTCCAGCCCCGACAGCACCGGCGTGGAAGCCGCGAGAATAGGAATGGCAAGCACGGCCGTGAACCCGATGAGCACTTCCACGACGCCGAACGCGGTCAACAGCCGCATCCGCCGGTCGGCGAACTGGGCGACCGCAGCGCTGCCCAGGGCGATGCCGAGGAGAAACGCCGTCAGCACCGTGGTGAACGCGTGCGTCGAGTTGTCGAGGAAGTAGATGAGGGCTCGTGTCCAGAGCACCTCCAGCGCCAGGGCCGCCACGCCCGACAGGCCGACCGCCCACAGGGCCAGCGTGGCCAGGCTCGCGGAGACACCCTCGCCCACCGCCTCGGTATTGGCGGGATGCGTCGCTGCTGCAATGTCCTTCGCGCGCAGCGGCACGCGCGCGGTCTCCGCGCCTCGGCTCAGGACGTACGCGACGCCGGCGATGATCAGGTTCACGACGCCGGCCAGGTACGCGGTCTCTCGCACCCCGAGCAGCAGGATGAGGAAGAACCCGGCCGCCAGCGCCCCGAGCACCGCGCCAAAGGTGTTCAGCGCGTACAACCGGCCGACGTTCAGCCCCAGTCGATCCGTCCCTGAGACCAGCACCTTCACGATCACGGGCAGTGTCCCGCCCATCAGCGTGGCCGGGATGACGAGCACCGGAATGGAGAGGACGAGACGGAGCAGGCTCAGTGCGTAGTAGCCCAGCTCGACGTGGCGTGCGACGCCGACGTACGCCGCCGTAACGCCGGAAAGCAGGACCGGCAGGACAAACGCATAGATGCCGATTCCCGCTTCCAGCGCGGCGTAGAGCGCCAGTGGATTGCGACTCTGGTCGGCGGCCTTGCCAAAGGAATAGCTGCCCAGCGCCAGCCCGGCGAAGAAGGACGACAGGATGGCGCTGGCGGCGAGGGCCGTCGCGCCAAAGACCAGCGTGAGCATGCGCATCCAGACGACTTCGTAGACCAGTCCGCAGGTCCCCGAAAGAAAGAACAGGGCGAGGATGATCCGTCGGATGCTGCGCTCGTTGGAGAACCCCACGTCGCCTCACCGGTTCGTTCGGGATGGAAATTGATTCGCGCCGGCAGGAACATGCCCCGCGCAGCGGACGACAGCAACCAATCGTGCCGGGCGGGAGAACCCGCCCCAAACTCACGGCTCCCCTCGCGCCGGACATCGCACGAGGGGAGCCGCGATACCGCCTGTTACCGCCGGCTCAAGGGGTCATCCGGCCGCGAAGGTTCGGATTCGTCTGCAGTTCGGCCAGGCTGATCGGGATGCACTTGTCCCGGCCATCCAGGAACGTGTTCTTCGCCGGACCGGTTTCGGCGTTCCAGCGCCGCAGGTCGCCGAGGCGCCGACCTTCGAGCCAGAGCACGGCACCCTTCTCCTTCTCCAGCGTCGCCCACGCGGTGGCCACGTCCGCCGGGGCGGTGAGCGGCGTCAAGGCGTAGACGGCCCGTTGCTGGTTGATGAAGGTGAACGCCCCGGCGATGTCGCCACTGCGCAGCGCGTTTTCCGCCCTGATCATCAGCATCTCGGCGCCCTTGGCCAGGGGAATGTCCCCGCCAAGATCCTTGTACTTCGCCTGCCGGAAAAAGGGCGTGACCCCATCCTGGGCCGTCTGCATCGCGCCCGACGACACCTTGATCGAGTCCCACGGTACGCGCGGGTCCTTGAAGACCTTGGCCCACTGCGAGCCGTAGACGCTGAATTCCCGCCGCACGTAGGTCTCCTGCACGTACGAGTTGTTTTCGCGGGTCGAGGTGGTGGCATAGTATGCGAGGTACACGAAGCTCGCGGGAACGAGCGTCGCATCGGCCACGGCGCCAGTCCAGTTGCCCTGCGCGACCCGGACAGCGGCCCGGCCGGCGTACGACGCATTCAGGACGTCCGAGGCGGAAGGCACCGCCGAGGCAATGCGGATGGCCTCCGTGAAGTACGTCTCGGCGCGGGAGAAGTAGGTCTTGTAATCCTGGGCCGGCCCGTTGTCGAACACCGCCTCGCACGCGGTCTCGCCGAGCATCCGGTTGGACATGCCGGCAAACATGTTGGCCCGCGCCGCTTGCGCGCTGTTGTCGTAGCTGAAACCGGTCATCGCCTTCATGCGCACGATCCCGGACTCGGACTCGAAGCGGACCTGGTGCATGCCCGACCAGAGGCCGTTCACGTCCTCCGGCTTGATGACGCCCTTCACCCAGATCTGTTCCGCCGTGTAGCTGCCCCCGTGCCCGCTCTCGTCCCCCGCGATCGACGTGATGCGCGTGATTTCGTCGAGGATGTTGGAATAGTCGGACGACATGCCGACGACGAGCGCGGGCACCGCGTCGGGCGTGTACAGGGCGGAGTCGTTGATCGGACCCGGGTTGGTGACCTCCAGAAAGCCTTTGCAGGCGACCGACGAAAGCGCGCCGGCGAGGGCAACCAGGAGAACTCTCTTGGTCTTCATCGTGATATCCTCGCGGTAGGTCAGAAGGTGAGGCGAAGGGTCGCCATATATGTCTTGAACGGCGGCAACTGGTAGTACTCGCGACGGCCGAGGCCCGAGCCCGCGTCGGACGCGTCGTTGGCCTCGGGATCGGCGCCGTCGTACTTGGTGCTCTTGTACAGGTTGCGCCCGGAGAGCGTGAAGGTGGCCGCATGGGCCGTGCCGCGCAGGTAGCGCGCGGGAATCTGGTAGGAGAGCGAGACCGAACGGAGCTTGAAGAAGTCGGTCTTGCCAATCCAGAAATCGGAGTTGCGCACCGTGGCATCGATGGCGCAGCGCCCGCGGTCGCGCGCGTTCACGCCGTCCAGCGCGTTCAAGACGTCGTCGGCCGTGCCCTTCTTGCCGTCGACGCCGTTGTAGGCGCGCAGCTTCGCCTGCACGTCGTAGCAGGGCTGCCACATGTTCCGCACTTCACCCTGGTAGCCGATGAAGTTGGTCAGGTGTCCGCCCGAATTGAACTCGCCGAGCACGTCGAGCGTCAGGTTCTGCCAGAACGTGAGCGTGGTGCCGATGCTCGTGATGTGCGTCGGGTAGACCGACCCGATATACTGGTCGGCCTGGACGACCGGGTCGGCGATGGCGTCCGGGTTCATGATCTTGTAGCCAAACAGTCCCGGAACCGAGTAGCCTTCCCTGACGTAGCTGCCCAGCCCCGTGGAGATCGGCACGCCGCCCACGTCGATGGTTTTGCTGGCGAGCGACGTGAGGCTCACGCGCCCGCTCCAGTTGACCCGCTGGCCGCGGAAGATCTCGCCGTTGAGCTGCAGCTCCAGGCCCTTGTTCTCCAGCGTGCCGACGTTCTGCAGCTGCGACCGGGCGAATCCTTCCGAGGGCGGGTAGACGACGCCGATCAGCGCGCCGTAGGTCCGCGCCTGGAATCCCGTCACCTCGAGCGACAGCCGGTTGTCGAACGCGGCAGCGTCGAAGCCGAGTTCTTTCTCGCGTGTGCGCTCGGGGCCGAGATCGGGGTTGCCGCGCTGGAGCACGACCACGCCGGGCTTCCCCTCGTCGCCACCGACCGGATCCCAGGTGCGCACGGCATCGAACGCGCCCGGCGCCTTGCCCGACTCGCCAACCGCCACGCGCAGCTTGAAGGTCGGGACATACTTCGACGGCCACCACTTCTCCTCGGACATCACGTACGCAGCGCTCACTTTCGGGTAAGTCTGCAACCCGAACGCCGAACCGAATGCGCTGTTGCCGTCCACGCGCATGCCGCCCGTGACGAACAGGCGATCGTTCCAGCCGATCATCTCCTGCAGGAAGAAGCCGGCGTTCACCACCCGCGGCGCGGAGGCAGTGCCGACGGTTTTGATAGAGAAGGACTCGAGCGTCGGGTCGCCCGGACCGGACAGGAAGGTGCCCGTAATGCTGGTGTACCGTTCCCGGTCATCGAACAGCTGCCCGCCCCACGAGAACGTGGATGCGAACTTCTTCAGCACCGTGTTCTGGTACGAACCCGCGTAGTCGAGCGAGAGCTTGGAATGGTTCCAGTCCGCATGGACGAGCTGGCCGGTCGGGAGCGTCAGGAACCCGAAGGGCAGCAGCGTGTTGTTGTTGCTGTTGTTGTAGTCGAACCCGACGTTGAAGCGATTGGTCAGCCCGTTGATCGGGTTCCACGAAACCGACGCGCCGGTGATGAAGTGATCGGCATCGTTGGAGATCTGCGTGTCCAGGATGTACTTGTTGGTGAGGCAGGTCGTGCCGGTGGGGACATTGGCGCAGTCCGCGCCCTTGCCGCCCTTGAAGTTGCCGGCCGAACCCCGCATCACGTTCAGCGTGAAACCGTTCGCCAGGTTGCCGTCACCGAGCCAGCCGATGTTCTTCTTGTTGTAGCTGGTGTTGAGCGAGACCACGAGCTTCTTCGCCGGCATGAAGGTGAAGTTGCCGCGGAATCCGCCGTCCTTCTGGAAGCCCGTGCGCACAACCCCCTCGTTGTCGCCGTAGTTGCCGGAGAGGAAGTAGGTCATGTTCTCGCCGCCGCCCTTGACCTCCATGTCGAGGCGCTGCACCGGGCCGTGGCGAAGCCAGGTACCGCTCGCCGGGCAGGTGGGGTCCATGTACTTGGTGCCAAGGCCGTCGACCATGACGCCCTTGCAGATCATGCCGAGGTCCGTCGGGTCCGAGCTCGGGCCGACTTGCCCCATCACGTTCAGGCCGCTGCTGTACGACGCCGTCCATTGCGGGGCGCCCGACGATCCACGCTTGGTGAAGATCTGGATGACGCCGCCTGACGCCTCGGTGCCGTACAGGGTGGTCGCCGCCGCGCCCTTCACGATCTCCACCCGCTCGATGTCGTCGGCCTTGATGTCGTTGAACGCATTCGTGCTCTGCCGCGCCGACGCGGTGACCGGGCCGTTCTGGCTGTAGATGCGGATGCCGTCGACATAGATGATCGGGTTGTTCCCCTGCGTGATGCTGTTGCTGCCGCGCAGCCGGATGGTCCCGCCCGCGCCCGGCTGGCCGGAGTTGCCCATCACGGTGACTCCCGCCGCCCGGCCGCCGATCATGTCCTGCGCATCCTTGATCTGCGGCGACGTGGCCAGCTTCAGGTCGATCGTCGCCATCGCGTTGCCGACTTCCTTCTTGCGCGACTCGGCGGCGGTCCCGGTGACCACCACGGCGTCGAGCGACAGCGCCGCGGCCTTGAGCACGAAGTCCACCGTCAGCGTGCCGCCGCCGGCGACCGTGACGTTGCGCGTCTGGGCGGCGTAGCCGAAGCTCAGCGCACGCAGCACGGACAAGCCGACGGGCACGGCGATCAGCCGATAGTGCCCGGCCTCATCCGTGCGCACGTAGCGCGGGTTCCCGACGACGGAAATCGTCACTCCCGCCAGCGGAGCGTTCGAGCCGTCTGCCTTGACGGTGCCCTGTATCACGCCGGTGGCCTGCGCATGCAGGAGGCCGGGCGCGACCAACAACGCCGGCGCGGACAGGATGGCGAGAGCAGGTACCGCGAGTCGCAGCAGACGACGGGCGATCGACGCTTTCATGGCTTTCTCCACCAGGATGATGATGAGACAGTCCAGCTAATGAGCCGAAGGGGGCGAAACGCGCGAATCCTGCGACAAGGTGCGTTCGGGCGGCGCCGACCGGCGGCAGAAGACCTGCCTCCGCGAGTCGGGCGTCACCAGCAGTTCCAACTGGGCCGCGGCCGCCGTCATACGTCCGGCGTGCGCGAGGAGCACCGAAGGGCCGACGGCAGTGGTCGGCAACACCAACGCGTGAAGTCCGTGCATCGATGCGGTGCGTGCAAAACGGCTGGGCATGCTGACCCTTCGGCGCGGGAAATCGTGTCCAGAAACGGAGTATATGGCACCGTCGGCAGGCGCTGTCAATGCGTGGCGGTCATTGTGACCCGCGGCGCTGGCCCGCGGCGACGCAACGCGAGCGCCACGTTGACGAGCCCGATCAGCACCGGCACTTCGACCAGCGGACCGATCACGGTGGCAAACGCCTGGTTCGAGCCGATGCCGAAGACCGCGACCGCCACGGCAATCGCCAGTTCGAAGTCGTTGCTGGCCGCGGTCAGCGACACGGTCACGTTCTGCGCGTAGCTCGCGCCCACGCGCCGCGACCGCGCCGCAAGGAAGGTGATGAGAAACATGATCACGAAGTACAGCGTCAGCGGCACGGCAATGCGCAGCACGTCCACGGGCAGACGCACGATGAGACTGCCCTTGAACGAGAACATGACGATGATGGTGAACAGCAGCGCCACCAGCGTCAGCGGACTGATCCGCGGAATGAAGGTCCGCTCGTACCAGTCGCTCCCCTTCGCGCGGACGAGGGTCAACCGGCTCGCCAGTCCGGCGACGAGCGGCAGGCCCAGGTAGATGCCGACCGTCTTCGCGATGTCCGCCGCCGAGACGTGCACGCTGACGCTCGCGATCCCGAACAGCGGCGGCAGCCAGGTGAGAAAGACCCAGGCGTACACGCCGTAAAAGAGCACCTGGAAGATCGCGTTCAGCGCGACGAGCCCGGCCACCAGATCCTTGTCGCCCTCGGCGAGATCGTTCCAGACCAGCACCATGGCGATGCAGCGCGCGAGGCCGACGAGAATGAGCCCCTGGGCGTAGCCGGGCAGGTCGCGCAGAAAGAGCAGCGCGAGGCCGAACATGACGAACGGCCCGATGAGCCAGTTCTGCAGCAGCGACAGCGCCAGCACGCGGCCGTTGCGGAACGCCGCCCCCAGCTTCTCGTACCGCACCTTGGCCAGCGGCGGATACATCATCAGCACGAGGCCGATGGCAATCGGAACGTTCGTCGTCCCCACCTGAACGCGCTCGATGTCCTGCTCGATGCCGGGAACCGCGTAGCCGAGCAGCACGCCGGCTGCCATCGCGAGGAAGATCCAGAGCGTGAGGTAGCGGTCGAGCCAAGACAGCCGGCGTGCGATGCCGGCGTCGGCGGGGTGGTCGGCAAGCTGTGTCATGCTCGTGGCCTCGGCCTACTTGGTCCAGAATACGATAGCACCGCAGCCGGACATCGCCACCTGGAACTCCCCCGGAACCCACGGCTCCACGTATATCTCGACGCCCCGCAGGCGGCTCGGCGTCACCAGGCCGTCGGTCTCGTCGGCCGAGAGCGTGAACATGTACAGGCCGTCGATGAAGACGGCAGGCTTGCAGTACCCGAACGCGCCGCGCACCAGAATGTTCCGATCGAATCCGTCGCCGACGATCCGGACCCCCGGCGTCATCCGGAGCAGGTCCGATGTCCAGACGTCCCCTAGCCGGGCAATCTGCTCCTCCGTCAGGAACTTCCCGCCGGTGGATCGGCGGCGCCGGTCGAAGCCGCCACCGCTGCGGTCGCGGATGCGCAGGACCGTGATCTTCACGGTGTCGAGCATCGCCTTGAACGTCGACAGCGACACGCGCACGGGCGGCGCGTCCGTGATCACGTCGACGCCGCGATGGACCGGGAAGTAGCCGATGGCGCGCACTTCGAGCATGCGCGTCCCCGCCGGCGCGTCGACGAGCGTCCATTCGCCGCGGTCGTTCGTGCGCGCCTGCGGACCGTCCATGATGCGCACGAGGGCACCGACCAGCGGACGGCTCCCTTCGACCGTCGTCACCGTGCCGCGCAGGCGCCCATCGCCGAGGTGCACATGGCGCGGCGCGAGCGCCAGGCTGTCGGGACGCAGCGAATCGACGCCCGCCGAATCGCGGCGCGGCGAATTGGTGCGCCCGGTTGCGTCGACCCGGACTTCGGTGCGTGAGGGGCCGATGTACAGTTCGCGCCGCAGGAAGCCCGTCGCCGGTACGTCGACTTCGATGAAATCCGTGGTGTCCGCACCGCGTGCCGCGCGCAGCATCATCGTGCCACCACTCGGCACGTTGCACATCGCAAACCAGCCGTTCTGCCCGGTCGTGACCACGAAGCGCGGACGACCCATGTCAATCCCTTTGGGCAGAAACGTCATCTCGAACCACTCCCCGGTCACCGCCACACCTGCGGCGGGCGAACGGTCCGCCGACTCGCGGACGACGCCCATCAGCAGGGCGCCCATGGTGCTCGAGTCCGACGCGGTCCGCGGACCACAGATGGCGGCCCGCAGTCGCGCCGGCGACGGAGTGCCCAGGTCGGCGCGCACCGGCCGATGGCTCGACACCCTGACCCGGCGCAATAGCGGGTCCACGCCGAGCGAGTCGAGCAACGGGTGGAAGAAACCAATCGTGTAGGTCCCGTCCGGTACGTCGTCGATGACGTACCGCCCCAGCGAGTCCGACATCACCGTGCGGGCCGCATGCGCGTCGGCATGCGCCGCGACATCCGCCGGCACCAGCTGCACCGTCGCACCCGTCAGCGGCTTGCGCGCGATGCTGTCACGGACCATACCGCTGACGGTTGCGCCCGAGGTGTGCGCCGTCGAGTCGGACGTGCGCATGCTCGCGTCGGTCCGCTGCGCCGCGGCCGGGCATGCCAGCAGGGCGCACCCTGCAAAGAGACGAAGGACCGAGTTTCGCATGAGCAGGGAGAAGTCGCAGCCGGCGGACGGCAGGGAAGATGCCGCCCAACATAGCGTGCCAACCACGCCCCGCCAGCCAATCTGTGCGCCGTCCACCGTCCACCGTCCACCGTCCACCGTCTACCGTCTACCGTCCGTTACCTCATCCCCTTCAGCGCCACCGCCCACCGATGCAGTTCATCGAACATCGCTTGCGCCTTCTTCGCGTGCCCCTCGCCAGGCGTGAAGGTGCGCGTGGCCTTGTCGATGTGCTGGGCCACCTGGTGAATCGACACCGTTTCCACCAGCGGAACCATCTTGAACGTCGTGAGCACCTGCTTGGTCATCTGCGCACTGCGCAGCGCCCCCGACTCGCCGCCGTAGCTCGCGAACGCCGCCGGCTTGTATGTCCACTCGTGGTACAGGCACTGCAGCGCGTTGAGCAGCGAGGCCGGCATCGAGAAGTCGTACTCGGGGAGCACAAAGACGTAGGCGTCGGCGCGCTGCACCGACGCGCTCCATCGTTGGGTGTGCTCGTGCGCATACTGCCCCAGCCGCGGGTGGGCCGCTTCGTCGAGCAGAGGGAGGTGAAAATCGGCGAGATCGACCAGTTCCACCGCAAACTGCCCGTGCGCGCGGGCCTGATCGGCCACCCAGGAGGCGACCACGGGGCCGTTCCGCCCGGGGCGCGTGCTGCAGATGATCACCTGCACGAGGAGTTGCCGGTCCGTCATCCAAGTCCCCTGAAGTTCGTCCACCTACATTACCCTGTCGCTCACCCGCCCGGCGAGGTGTCCCATTTATCTTTGTACTAAGATATACGTCGCTCCGCCGGCGCCGGCAACGGCGTTCGACCCACCACCGGCTACATTTCCGGCGTGAACGCGAAGGACCGCTTTCTCGCCTTTCGGCGCGGTGCGACGCGCGCGCCGCACCTCGAGGCGCAGACCGTGCGCGCTCGCGGGCTCGACTTCGCGGTCTACGCGACCCCCGCCGTCGACGGGGCCATGCCCCTGCTCTGCATCAACGGCGGCATGGTCTATTCGCACATCCTCCTCTGGCCCGCACTGTCGCCGCTCGCCGGGCGGCGGCAACTCATCCTGTACGACCAGCGCGGGCGCGGCCGTACCCCGCCGCCGCCCGGCATGCGCGGCGCCCGCATCGAACACGACGCGCTCGACGTGCGCGCCCTGCGTGAAGCGCTCGGCCTCGCCCAATGGGACGTGCTGGGCCACTCGTGGGGCGGTGGCATCGCCCTGCTCGGCGCCGCCGAGGACCCGCACGGCGTCCGCAATCTCGTGCTGGTCGATGCCGTCGGACTCACCCCGGAATGGCTGACCGCCCTGCACGACGTGGCGTGCGCCCGACTCACCGGTGACGCCCTCGCGCGCCTGGCGGTGTTCGATCCCGCGCAGCTCCTCGACCCGGAGCCCGGCCGGCAGGCCGAGTACAACCGCGCACTCTATCCCGCCTGGTTCCACGATGGCGAACTCGGCGCGATGTTCTCGCCCCCGCTCGCGCGCAGCGAGACGGGCGCCACCATGGTCGCGCGCCTCCGCCGCGACGGCTTCGACTGGCGCGCCGCCGCCGCGCGCATTCGCGCCCGTACGCTGCTCGTCCACGGCACGTCCGACCTGATTCCCGTGTCGCAAGCCGAGCGCACGGCGGCGCTGATTCCCGGCGCGCAGTTGCGGACGATCCCCGGCGCGGGCCACATGCCCTTCTGGGAACAGCCCGAACGATTCTTCGCCCTGGTCGAGGAGTTTCTCGCGTGAGACGTCCCGTCGTGGTGCTCGCGTTGATGGTGGCCGCGATGGCCGTGTTCATCGTGGTGCAGGCGCGTCGCGTGCCGCCCCGCCCCTTGGCCGTCGCGCCGGCGGCGGCCGACAGCGATGCGGTCGATGCAGGATCTCCACGCCAAGCAGGTCCGACGCCAGCCGGCGATGGCGGACTCGTCAGCGTGCAGCCCTCGGCGCTGCCGGCGCCAAGGCGCGACCTCGCCGAGATCCAGCGACGGCTCGCCGACGGCGAGCGCGGCACCTACATCCGCGAATTGCTCCTGCGGCGCAACGACAACAACACGCGCTGGCCCGACCGCCAACTCGAACCATTGCGCGTCTGGGTCCAGCCCACGAGTGTCCTCCCCGACTTCCACGGCAGCTATCCCGTCAGGGCGCGCGAAGCGTTCGAACGCTGGACGCGCGTCGGCATTCCCGTGGCATTCACCTTCGTCGTCGATTCGGCCGCGTGCGACATTCCGGTCGTCTGGGTGGACAAGTTCGACCTGCAGATCTCGGGGCGCACGCGGTGGATGCACGACCAGCACTGGTGGATCGTCGGTGCATCCATCGAGGTCGCGCTGCACCACCAGAGCGGCACTCCGCTCGATGCGCCGGCCATCTACGCCATCACGCTGCACGAGGTCGGCCACGTGCTGGGGCTCGACCACACGCAGGACGAAAGCAGCATCATGGCGGCGCGCGTGCGCGTCACCGACCTCAGCGACTCGGACGAACACACGGCCCAGCTGATCTACAGCCTGCCGCCGGGTTCGGTCTCCAAACCGTAATGCACGCGATACACGCGTTACGCGCGTATTCCGCGGCGGCGGCGCTCGTTGCCACGTTCTGCGCGGCGCCGGCCGCCGTCCGTGCCCAAGGGTCCGTCACGGACGCGGTCGTCACGGTGCACACCGGACAACCGCCGGTGAACCGGTTCGATCCGCGCTCGACGTTCGGCGGCGGTATCGACGGACACGGCAAGGGAGTGGTGGCCGAGGTGTTCACTCCGGCCAACATCGCCGCCATGCAGTCCGCCGGACTCTCGATGACCACCTATCGGCTGCGCACCGAACTGGGCGTGCGCGCCTGGCACTGGAACCCGCGCGGCCGTTGGAGCGACGCCGCACGGCAGCAGGGCTACTGGACCTCCGACGATCGTTCGGCCGCGCCCATCCTGCTCACCCACGGCTATCGCCTGCCGCGGCGCGGCACCACCGACGAGATGGACGACGGCGCGTATTCCCGCCTCGACGACGGCGACACGTCGACGTTCTGGAAGAGCAACCCGTATCTCGCCCGGCGCTTTACCGGCACCGCCGATTCGCTGCTGCCGCAGTGGGTGATCGTCGATCTCGGACATCCCGCTCCGGTGAACGCCATGCGCATTCACTGGGGCGCGCCGCACGCCTCGGCGTTCCGCGTGCAGTATTGGCGCGGCGAGGAAGTGCACGACATCGACGAGAATCCCGACGGCCGCTGGGTCACCTTCGCGCACGGCGACGAACGCGATGGACGAGGTGGCATCGAGTTGCGGCGCCTTGCCGACACAACGATCACGGCGCGATTCGTGCGCCTCGTGCTCACCGCCAGCGCGCACGACGCGCCCGCCGGAGCCACCGACGCGCGCGATTCGCTCGGCTACGCCATTCGCGAACTCGGCGTCGGCGTCGCCGAGGGCGACTCGCTGCGCGACCTCGTGCGGCATGGCGCGATGTCGTCGCGGCAGTCGACAACGTATGCCTCGAGCACCGACGCCTGGCATCGCGCGTCCGACATCGACGTCGATCTCGAGCAGCCCGGATTCGACCTCGTCTTCCGCAGCCCGCTCGTGGCCGGGCGGTCGGCGATGGTGCCCGTGCCGGTGTTGTACGGCATCCCCGACGATGCCGCCGCCGAAGTGCGTTTCCTGCGTCGACGCGGTTATCGCATCGGTCGCATCGAGATGGGCGAGGAGCCGGATGGGCAGTTTGTGACACCCGAGGACTACGCCGCACTCTACGCGCAGACCGCGCGCGCCATCCGCACGGCGTGGCCCGCGGCGGCGCTGGGCGGGCCCGGCTTTCAGGGGCTCGAGAGTCAGGTGATGTTCGCGTGGCCCAGCGATACCGCTGGTGGCGCGTGGATACCGCGCTTTCTCGCCGCGCTGCGCGCCCGAGGGCGTCCGGGCGACTTCACCTTCTTCTCGTTCGAGTGGTATCCGTGGGATGACATTTGCGGCAACCCGGCCCCGCAACTGGCCGCCGCGTCGGCCCGTCTTGCCGATCGCCTGTCGCGCGTGACCCGCGATGGCCTCGACGCCCGCGTGCCGCGCGTGATCAGCGAGTATGGCTACTCCGCCTTCCCCGGGGAGGCACAGGTCACCCTCGCCGGCGCGCTGCTCAACGCCGACATCCTCGGGCGCTTTCTCATGCTCGGCGGTCGCGCGGCCTTCCTGTACGGATGGGAACCCACGTCGCTCGACAAGTCGGCGCGCTGCGACGGGTGGGGCAACAACATGCTCCTGTTGACCGACGATCGCCGTCGAGTGCGCGGCCAGGTGGCCACCTGGCACGGCATTCGGCTGGTCACGCAGGATTGGACGTCGCCGCGTGGCGGCACGCACACGATGTATGCCGCCGAGTCGGACGCGCGCGATGCCGACGGCAACGAACTGCTCTCGGCGTACGTGCTGCACCGCCCCGATGGCGCCTGGACGACCCTGTTGGTGAACAAGGATCCCGTGCGCAGCTACCGGGTCGCGATGCGGTTCGAACGCCACGAACCCGCCGCATCCGGCGGCGAGCGCATGGTGTCCAGTTTCTCCAGCGCGCAATATGAATGGCGCGCCGACGGCCCCAATGGTCGTCCGGTGCGCAGCGATCCGCCCTCGCGGCGCACGCTGCCGGACGATGAACCCCTCGTGGTGCCGCCGTTCTCCATCACGGTCGTGACGACGAGATCGCACGACCGAGTGCGCCGCACGACGCCCGCGCGCGACCGATAGCCGAACTTCGGTCGTGCGCGGGTGCGGTTTGCGTCACGCTACCATTTCAGCCAGACGGTCCTCGCCTTCCCCCGGCGCACCACTTTCAGCTTGAGCATCTGCTCGTCGGTGCCGCCGATCAGGCGCTGCAACACCCGAGGACTCGTCACCTGGCGGTCGCCGGCCTCGACAATCACGTCGCCACCGCGCAGCTTCGCCCTTGCCGCCGGCGTTTCGGGGAGCACACGCTGGATCATCACGCCGGACGCGGCGCCGGTGAGTTCCTTGAAGTCGTCGGTGAGCGTGGTGAGCTGCGCCCCGGCCACGATGCTCGAGTAGCCCGAGATGGCCACCGGGGGCGGTGCATCGAACGTCCACACGCTCGGCGGGGAGGGTGCGGTCGCTGGCGCGGGTGGAGTGCCAGCGGACGGCGCGACGTTCCGCGGGATGCGCGGCGGCATCGGAGTGCGCATGATCGTGAAGCTGCGCGACGTGGCCGACGGCGCCACCTGGAAGATCGCCGGCGCCATGCCGAGGTCGAGGTCGGTGCACTGGTCGTCGAATCCTTCCGGGCGCTTCTGCACCAGCGCCACCAGGTTCTGCTCGCGACCATCGCGATCGACGCGTAACGGCAGCTTGCGTCCCGGCACGAGCAGCGTCGAGAAGATCACGTCGTGCCCCGTCACGTCGCGGCCATCCATGGCCAGCAGGCGGTCGCCGCGATGCACCCCCGCCCGGTCGGCGGGCGATCCACTTTCCACCGAGACGATTTCCGGCGGCTCGTCGAACCGGTACACTTCCGGCCCGTTCTTCTCGCGACGCACGTCGCCCTTCATCCCGAACGACACGCCCAGATAGCCCGACGGCGCGTGCTCCGACGACACGCGGGCGGTGCACGCAATCTGGATCCTGGACATCAGGTGCACGTTGCTCTCGGCGAGCTTCTGCAGTTGCTCCGCGAGTTGCCGCTGCCGCCCCGCATTCGCCTGCTGCGCCGCGTTCCCGTACTCGCGCAACGCCATGCCGATGCGCTGCTCGAGGGCGCGTGACTGCCCGAGCGATCGCAGCAGGCTGTCGAGCCCGTCGAGCACCACCGTGATGCTGTCTGCATGCACCTCGATGTGGCGCGCACCGCTCCGCACCCGCACCGACGTCTGCTGCGCCCCCGCCGTGGCGACCATCGCCAAGGCGACAAGCATCCCTCGAGCCACCATCTGCACTGCACGCTGCGTCATGACCCAGTCCTTGCTGTTCTCCACCGTCTGCCCTCTGCCCTCTGCTCTCTGCCGTCCGCCGTCCGCCGTCCGCCGTCTGCCGTTCAGTACCGCCCCAGCCGTTGCGCCGCCGGCAACGCCGCCTTGTACTGCCGCAACGTCCCCTCGCGCGCCGCTACCGCCGACAGGTAGTACTGGTTCAGCACCGGATCCTGTGGCGCCTGGTACAGTGCCGCGCGCGTCGACGCCACGATGTTGTCGAGCGCCGTCAGCCGGGCCCGGTACGTGTTGACGTTGAGTCCGATGAAATGCGACGTCGTGTCCTGCGCTGCCAGGTATGCCGCCGCGTCGGAGTATTGCTGCTGCGCCGATGTCAGCACCTGCATGGCCGCCTGGGGCGACGCAAAGACCGGCGCGGCGGCCATCGTCGAGACGGACGCCGTCGATGCCCCCGGCCGTGGCGCATCCGTCAGCTCGCCACGCGTCTGCTCGCCGCGCGTCTGCTCGCCGCGCATCTGCTCGCCGCGCGTCAGGTCGACGTTCGTGCTCCACCGCCCGGCGACAACGCTACCCGCCACCAGCGCGAGCCCCGCGGCAATGCGCAGCACCCACTGCGTACGCGACGGACGCGCCAGCACGACGGGGGCCGCCGAAATGATTCCCTCGGCCTTCAGCATCGCGCCCAGCGAAGCCCAGTCGTTCAGCGGAGGCCCTTCGCGCACCGCCTCGGCGAGCGCCAGGCGCGCGAGCCGCCGGTGCGCGGCCAGTTCGTCGGAACACGGCGCGCAGTCCGCGAGATGCGACGCCTCGTCGGGCGTCGCCGTCTCGTCGAGCAGCGCGGCCAGTCGTTCAGGAGCGATGTGCAACATGTGACGGTTCCTGCGAAATGGGAACATCCATCAGGTGCCGAAGCAACGTGCGCAGCTTCGCGCGCGCCTTGAACAGTTGCGACTTCGATCCACCGGCCGTGATGCCCAGCTCGGCCGCGATATCCTCGTGCGTGTACCCCTCGACGTCGTGCAGCACGAACACGGTCCGCGCTCCCGGAGACAGCTTCTGCACCGCCTCGTCGATCGTCTGCGCCAGCAGCGCCCGGTCGCCCTCGTGCTCGACCGTGGCCGTGTCTTCCTCGATCTCCGTCTCGACCTTCCCGATCCGCCGCAGCGACCGCAGCGCATTCAGCGTGCGGTTCACCGCGATGCGGTGCGCCCAGGTGGCGAACTGCGAATCGCCGCGATAGGTCGGGAGCGCACGGAAGATCTGAATCCACACCTCCTGCGCCACGTCGGCCGCCTGATCCGGGTCACCCACCAGCCTGCGTACCACGGCGTCGATGCGTGGCGCGTATTGCACCCAGAGGGCGCGCAACGCTGCTTCGTCGCCATGAATGGCGCGCCGGATAGTGAGCTGATCAGCCATGAACGTTCGCTAAGTGAGTCACCGGCACGACGGAAATGGTTTCCGGGGGTGACTGTCCCAAATACTACTCGTCTTTCCGGTACAGGGTTTGCGTTGTACCGCTTACGTTTCCGCGTGCAACGTGCCGATATAGCTAATTAGCTGATGCGGCGTTGCTGCGCCCTTTTGCCCCTCGTCGACCACCCGTGATTCTTCATCTCATTGCCGCACTTGCGTTTGGCGGATCAGGCGAAGGCCTGCCCGTCCGTGCGCCCGCCAGTGTGGGCATGTCGCCGGAACGGCTGGAGATCATCGACCGGGTGATCCTGGAGGGCATTCGTGCTGGGGGCTTCCCGGGAGCGGCGGTCGTAATCGGTCGTCAGGGGGCGGCCGTCTGGCGCAAGGGATTCGGCACGCTCGGCTGGGGGACCACAAGTCCGGCCGTCACGACCGACCGCACGATCTACGACCTGGCCTCGTTGACCAAGGTGATCGCCACCACCACGGCGGCGATGATCCTGTACGATGAAGGCAAGCTCTCGCTCGATGCCAAGGTCGCCGATTACATCCCGGGGTGGGCCGGCAGATGGAAGGACGAGGTGACCGTGCGTCACCTGCTGACGCACCGCAGCGGCCTGCCCGCGGGCCGCGACCTCTGGCGCGTGGCCCGCTCGCCCGGGGAGGCACGCCAGACGGTCATCGACACGCCGCTCGCCTTCCGCCCCGGACAGTACTTCGAATACTCCGACCTCGGCGCCGACATGCTCGGCATGGTCGTCGAGGCCGTCGCCGGCATGCCGCTCGACGTCTTCGTGCGCCAGCGCGTCTTCGAACCGCTGGGGATGAACGACACCTTCTTCCTGCCCCCCGATTCGGTGCATGACCGCGTCGCCCCCACCGAGGTGTCGCCACCTCGCGGGTACCCGCTGCAGGGTCAGGTGCACGACGAGAATGCGTACGCCCTCGGCGGCGTCGCCGGGCACGCCGGACTGTTTGGCACTGCCGATGACCTCGCGGTCTTCGCGCAAATGATGCTCGACGGCGGCATCTACCGGGGCACGCGCCTCGTCAGCGAGGCCACGGTGCGTCTCTTCACGCAGCGCGCCGCCGGGTCGCGCGCGCTCGGGTGGGAAATGGCGGAAGGCCGGCACGGCGCGGGCGAGTACCTCAGCCCGACGGCGTACGGACACGTGGGCTTCACGGGCACGTCGATGTGGATCGACCCCGAACGCAACATGTTCGTCATCCTGCTCACCAACCGCGTACATGCGGCGCGGGCGCGCCGTCCGGCGACCGTGATCGCCGATGTGCGCTCCGATCTCGCCGACGCCGCGGCACTCGCCGTCACCGACGACGCCCTGCGCATCAACGCGATGCCTGCCGCATTCCGCGCCGATCGCGCGGTCAACTGGAACAAGCCCCTGCGCAGTCGTCGCTCGCGGCACAAGCGCTCCAAGACCCGACCGGCGGTCGGCAGCGCCGTGGGGCACAGCGCCAGGAAGCCGGCCGGCGTGCTCAAGGCATCGGGCGGCAGTCCCAAGGCGGCAAAGGTGGCAAAGGTCGCGGCCAAGCCGGCAAAGGTGGCAAAGGCGGCGCACAAGGGAGCGGCCGGCAAGTCGACCGGGATCGGGAAGGGCGCGATGTCAAAGGCGCCGGGGGCCAGGAAGCCTGCCACCAAGGGTCGGCGCTGATCGACCCGGCTTGAATTCCTGAGCGGCACGCGGCGATACTGCGATGACCCCAGGAGCTCCCCATGTCAGACGACCTCACGCCCCGTGCGGCGACGCCGGATAACGTTTCATCTCCGGAGACCGCGGCAACGCCGGATACCGCGACCTCGCCCGCAAGCAACTCCAGCGCCGACCTCGTGACCGAAGACCTGGTCAAGCTCGCGCTGCGCCGAGTGAAGGACCCCGAACTCAACCTCAACATCATCGACCTCGGACTCGTCTACGCCATTCGCGTCGATGGCACGCACGTGTCGATCGACATGTCGCTCACCACGCCCGCTTGTCCATCGGGTCCCGAACTCGTGGGCGACGCCACGCAGCAGTTGCAGGCAATTCCGGGCGTCACGAATGCGGAGGTGAACATCGTCTGGTCGCCCCCCTGGACCCCCGACCGCATCGAGCCACGCGTGCGGGCGTATCTCGGTTTCTAGCGATCCGCACGCGAGCAATTCAGCACCGGGACTGACGGAACGCGCCGCGCCACCGCAACCGCGCGGTCGGATCAGCTATCGAGATACGGCGACTCCGGGACGGCTGGCGGCGGCGTAGCGGCCGGCGGTGCCGACGTAGTCGATGCAGTCGACGTTGCCTTCGCCCCCTTGGGCTTGAACCCGCGCAACGCCGCCACGAACGCCTCGCCCATCTCGGCAATCTGCCAGCGGCGCAGCTCGGGAATGACCGACAGCTCTTCGACCGACTGCGGCACCAGCCGCGCCACCGCCTCGAGCCGTTCGCGCGAGCCGAGCACGCCCGGATCGAGATCGAGCCGCTTCGCGGCGTCGTCGCGCACCGTCTTCAGGCGTCCCACCTTGTCGTCGAACTCGGGGTCCTTGTCCCAACGCGCGGACTTCGGAAAGCGCGGCAAGTGCGCCTCGCTCACCGCCAGGCCGCGGTCCACCGCCGCGAGCACATCGCCCGACGCACGTTCCACCATGCCGCGCGGCATGCCCTTGATCTTCCCGAGCGCATCGGCCGTCTTGGGCTGCACGCGTGAGATCTCGAGCAGCACCTCGTTGGCCACCACGCGGAACGACGACCGGTCGAGCGCGTGGGCGGTGGCGTCACGCCATTGCGCCACCTCGCGCAGCACGGCGAGTTCGCGCCGCGTCAGGTCGCGCGCCCCCTTGATGCGCAGGAACGCCTGCCCCGCATCCTCCGGCGCCCAGCGTGTTCCCTCGAGCCGTTCGAATTCCTCGCTGGCCCAGCTCCACCGGTCCTTCCGCTCCAGCAAATCCTTGAGCGCATCGCGCAGTTGCAGCAGGTGCATGGTGTCCTGCGCCGCATAGTCGAGCATCCCCTGCGGGAGCGGACGCATCGACCAGTCGGCCCGCTGGTGCTTCTTGTCGAGCTTCACGCCGAAGTGCTGCTCGAGCAGCGCGGCGAGGCCGAACGCCTTCACGCCGAGCAGTTGCGCCGCAATGCGGGTGTCGAAGATCCGTCGCACGTGCCAGCCGTAGTCCTGGTGCAGCAGGCGGAGGTCGTAATCGGCGTCGTGGAAGACCACTTCGACCTGCGGATCCTCGAGCAGCGCGCCCAGCCCAGCCGGGGTCGCGATGGGCAGCGGGTCGATGATCGCATGCACGTCGCGGGTCGAAAGCTGCAGCAGATAGATGCGGTCGATGAAACGGTGAAAACTCGCCCCTTCGGTATCGAGCGCGAGCAGGGAGGTGCCACGAATGCCCTCGAGGAATTTCCCGACGGCGTCGTCCGAATCGAGGTACCGCACCGCCTGTCCTGCGCTCTTGGGACTCACGCGCTTCCTTCCTCTCCGCTGCCGGGTGTGGTAGAAATGTAGCGAGTCCCCTCGCCGAATACCGCCGACCAACCTATGCCAGACAAATCCACGCATTCCGCGTCCTCCGGTTCCGCGAACAGCCCGTCGCCGGGCGGCGAAGCCCCTGCGGCAGCACACATCATCGCGACCGATCGCTCTACCCTGGTCAGGGCGGCATTGATCGTCGTCTTCGTCCTGCTCGGCCTGCAGCTGCTCTGGGCCGCCCGCATTCTCGCTCTCACCGCGTTCCTTGGCGTCCTGTTCGGCCTCGGTGCCGTGCCCGCCGTGGACGCCCTCGAGCGGCGAGGCATCCGCCGCAGCGTGGCGTCGCCGCTGGTCGTGTTCGGCGTCGTCGCGCTCATCCTCGCCCTCGCGGCCTGGTCGGCGCCGACGCTCGTCAGCCAATCGCAGGAACTGCGCACGCGTTTCCCCGAGGCCATCGAGAAGGTTGAACGCTGGCTGGCCAGCAATCAGCCGCGCGTGCTCGACGCGATCGCCGGCACCATGGCGCCGACCGGCCAGGATCAGGTCGCGGCACCCACCACAGCACCCACCACAGCACCCACCACAGCACCCGCTGCGGCACCCACTGCGGCACCTACCATCGGTCACGGGATAGGGCCGGCCACCGAGAATCGCGGTCAGGGACGGCTGGTCGGAGCCTTCTACAGCCAAGCCGGACGCCTCAAGGCGCTGGCACTCGGCATCCTCACGTCGACGCTCGCGGTTTTCGGCGGCTTTGTGCTCGTGCTCTTCCTCGCGGTGTACATCGCGGCCGAGCCAGAGCTGTACCAGCGAGGCCTGCTGCTGTTGGTGCGACCACCCACGCGCCAGCGACTCGCGCCAGTGCTCACGGCCATCGCGGTGAAGCTCCGCCGATGGCTCGCCACGCAGGCCCTGGCGATGCTGATCATCGGCACCGTCACCACGCTCCTGCTCACCATCATCGGGGTGCGCGCCGCGCTCCCACTGGGGGTGATCGCCGGCGTCCTCGAGTTCATCCCGAACATCGGACCGACACTCAGCGCCATTCCGGCCATCGCCATGGCGTTCGTCGACTCCCCGCAGAAAGCGCTCGTCGTGATGGTGGCGTACTGGGGCATCCAGTTTCTCGAGAACAATCTGCTCATGCCCTACCTCATGCAGGAGCATCTCGACCTGCCGCCGGCGCTCACGATGATGACGCAAGTGGTCATGGCCTACCTCTTCGGCCTCATGGGGCTGTTCGTGGCCACGCCGCTGCTCGCCGCGGTCTTCGTGACCGTGCAGATGCTCCACGTGGTGGACGAACCGGCATCGGAGCCAGCGGACGCGCGTCCATCCCCGGCCACCACCGCCAGCAGCGGAAGCGCGACATGATCACCTACGTCGACGGACGCGCCACCGGCTACGACGACGTCGGGGCGGGAATCCCGGTGCTCTTCCTGCACGGCTTTCCGCACAACCGCGCGCTCTGGGCGCCGCAACTGGGCGCGCTCGCCACGCCGGCGCGCACCCTATGCATGGATCTGCGCGGCTTCGGGGACAGCGAGCCGGGCGAGACGAATGGCATGGACCGCTATGCCGACGATGCCGCCGCGTTGCTCGATCTCCTCGGCATCGAACGCGTGGTGCTCGCCGGACTTTCGATGGGCGGCTACGTCGCGTTGGCGTTCTGGCGCCGGCATCGCGCCCGGGTGCGCGCGCTCGTGCTCTGCGACACGCGGGCCACGGCCGACACCGATGCCGCGCGCGCGGCCCGCCAGGCGATGCAGGCCCTCGTCCTCGAGCAGGGCAGCACGGCCGTGGCCAATCAGATGATTCCGGGCATGGTGGGACGCACCACGCGCAACAAGAACCCGGAACTCGTGGACGAACTGCACCGCATGATGTCGCTCGCCCCCGTGGTCGGCGTCGTCGGGGCGCTGGACGCGCTGATGACCCGCCCCGATTCCACGTCGACGCTCGCCACCATCGATGTGCCGACGCTCATCGTCGTCGGCGACGAGGACGCGCTGACGCCGGTGCCGGACGCGCGCGCCCTGCACCTCGCCATTGCCGGCAGCCGGCTCGAAGTGATCGCCGGCGCGGGACACGTGAGCAACATGGAACGCCCGGCAACGTTCAATCACGTGCTGAGCGAATTTCTGGTGTCGCTGACCGCGCAGTAGGCCCGGTGTTTAGACTTCTACCGTCCACTGTCCACCGTCTACCATCACTCGCCTTGGCAGACCTCTCAACGTCCGAAACTTCCCGGCCCGCGCGCGTCGGCGCGGTGCTGTTCCGCAACCGCGGCTGGCTCCCCGTGCCGTTCCTGGCCGTTCCGCTCCTCGCCGGCGGCGGCATCACGCGACTTGGAGTGGTGGTCGGAGCCGTGCTCGGGGTCGCGGGCGAGGCGTGGCGCCTGTGGGGCGTGGCCACCGCCGGCACGGTCACCCGCCGCCGCTCGCGCAACGTGCAGAAGCTCGTGACCCACGGCCCGTTCGCGTTGAGCCGCAATCCGCTGTACAACGGCAACTACCTGCTCTGGATGGGCTTCGTCGCCGTCAGCGGTGTCTGGTGGTTCGTCCCCCTCGCCACGGCACTCTTCGCCGTCGAGTACTACTTCATCGTCCGCTACGAGGAAGGCGTGCTCGAGTCGATCTTTGGCGAGGAATACCTCGCGTACAAGCGTCGCACGCCCAAGTGGATCCCGACGGGCACCGCGAACCAGTCGGACGGCGAGTTCCTGTGGGCCGAGGCATGGAAGAGCGAAATCAGCACGTTCTTGCAGTATGCCGCACTGCTCGCACTCTTCATCGGGAAGGATCGGTATTTTCCGGATGGACTGTTCTAGGGAAAGTGGACGGTCGATGGTAGACGGTAGACGGTAGACGAGAAAGCCCGGCGAAACTTCGCCGGGCTCTGCCTTGTCCACCCACCGTCCACCGTCTACCTACTCGGCTTCCCCGGCGGCGTCGGCCCCTTGAACACATCCCGATTCTTCGCGATGTACTGTTTCAAGTCCGCCGGCACGTCCTCCTCGGGGAAGATCGCCGTCACCGGGCACTCGGGCTCGCACGCCCCGCAGTCGATGCATTCGTCGGGCTGGATGTACAGCTGATCCGGCCCCTCGTAGATGCAGTCCACGGGGCACACATCGACGCACGCCTTGTCCTTGGTGCCGATGCAGGCTTCGGTGATCACGTACGGCATGGGGGCTCCTCGATGTGGAATCAACTGGCGATCAGCGGAAGATAAGCGCGGCGCGAAGCGCGCTCAACCGCCCGGCCCTCTCTCCCCCATCCTCCACCGTCTACCGTCCACCGTCTACCGTCCACCGTCCACCGTCTCTATCGCACCCCTCAGTCCCCGCCGTACCATTCTCCCATGCGCCTCACCGTCAACGGCACACCCCGCGAGGTCGATCCGTCGCGCGCTCCCACCCTGCTCGCGGCGCTGCGCGACCAGCTGAACCTCACCGGCTCCAAGCTCGGCTGCGATCACGGTGAGTGCGGCGCCTGCACCGTGCGCCTCGATGGCGACCTGGTCTACGCCTGCCTCACGCTCACCGCCGCCTGCGAGGACGCACGGGTAGAAACGGTCGAGGGACTCGCCGATGGCAACACGCTGCACCCGTTGCAGCAGGCGTTCATCACGCATGACGCGGCCCAGTGTGGTTACTGCACGCCGGGCCAACTGTTGGCCGCCGCCGCGTTGCTCGAGCACAATCCCCACCCGACCAACGACGAGATTCGCGCCGCGATGAGCGGCAACCTCTGCCGCTGCGGCACCTATCCGAAGATCGTCACCGCCATTCGCGCCGTCGCCGACACGCCCGCCGACGCGCCCGCCGACACGCCATGAGCAACGCGCACGGTGATGATCGCGGCCGCAACGACCGCGACAGCAAAGCCGCCCGTTTCGTGCAGACGACCGTCGAAGTCGAAGGCCGCACCGAGACGCGCGTCGTCGAGCTTCCCGCCTTCGAACCGGCGCCGTGGACCGCCGACACGCCGCTCTCGATCGTCGGCACCAGTCCGCCGCGCGTCGACGCCTTCGAGAAGGTCACCGGACGCGCCCGCTACACGGCCGACATCGTGCGCCCCGGCATGCTGCACGCCGTCATCGTGCGCGCGCCGATCGCCAAGGGCACGCTCGCCGCCATCGATCTCGACGGTGCCCGCGCCATGCCCGGCGTGCGCGAGGTCATGGGTCCCGGCGACGCACCGCCCGCCACGCGGCTCTTTCGCCCTGACGTGTCGTACGCGGGCCAGCCGCTGGCCGCCGTCTGCGCTGAATCGCTCGACGAGGCCGAGCGCGCCGCCAGCCATCTGGCCGCGTCGCTCGCCTTTGCCGTCGCGCCGCACGCCGTCACCGTGGACGACGCCATCGCCCCCGATGCGCCGGCCGTTCGGCCCGAGGGCAACACGACCGCGCCCGACATCGTCGAGCGCGGCGACGTCGCCCGCGGTCTCGCCGACGCCGACGTGACCCTCACCCGCGAGTACCGCACGCAGGTCGCGCTGCACTCGGCGCTCGAGCCGCACGGCGCCGTTTGCGAATGGAACGGCGACCACCTCACCGTCTGGGAGTCGACGCAGGGCATTTTCAGAGTGCGCAGCGACGTGGCGCGCGCACTCGGCGTGCCGCAGTCCAAGGTGCGCGTGCTCAAGGACTACATCGGCGGCGCGTTCGGCGCCAAGAACGGCGCCGGCGCGCACACGTACGCGGCCGCGCTCTTCGCGCGTACCCTTGGCGCTCCGGTGCGCTGCGTCAATGATCGCCGCGCCGAACAGACCGACAGCGGCAACCGCCCGGCCACCGTGCAAAGAGTCACCATCGCGGCGCGGCGCGATGGCACGCTCACTGCGCTCGTGCTCGACGCCCTGATTCCGCTCGGCATCAGTGGCTGGGAAGGCGGCCCCGCGCAGATCTTCCACGAGTTGTACGCCTGCCCCAACGTCCGCACCGCCGAGACCTGCGTCTACATCAATGCCGGCGGCATGCAGGCCTTTCGCGGCCCCGGCTACGTCGAAGGCGCCTTCGCCCTCGAGAGCGCGATGAACGCCCTGGCCCGCCAACTCGAAATCGACCCCGTGGCGCTGCGCCTCAAGAACCTCGCCACGCGCGACGAGCGCGCCAACCGCGAGTTCAGCGGCAATCGTCTCGACGAGTGTTACGCCGAAGGGGCGAAGCGTTTCGGCTGGTCCTCTGCCGTCCGCCGTCCGCCGTCTGCCGTCAGCCGCGTCCAACGCGGTTACGGAATGTCCGCGCAAACCTGGCCCACCGGCGGCGGCCCGCCGAGTTACGCCGACGTGCGCATCAACAGCGACGGCTCCATCGACGTGCTGGCCGGCACGCAGGACCTCGGCACCGGCGCGCGCACGATTCTCGCGCAGATCGCCGCCGAGGCACTCGGTGCGCGGCTCGACACCGTGCATGCCGTCATCGGCGACACCGAGCGCCTGCCCTACACCGGCAACTCGTGGGGCTCGATGACGACGCCCAGCGTCGGGCCCGCGGTGCGCATGGCCGCCGAAGATGCCAAGGCGCAACTGCTCGAGGCGGCCGCACAGTTGTTCGACACGCCCGTGGAATCGCTCACCACTGGCGCCTCGCAAGTAGTGTCGCGCGCCGCGCCGTCGAATCCGCTCGTCTCCTTCGCCGATCTCTGCCGCAAGCTCGGCAACGTGCAGATCGTCGGCCACGGTTCGCGCGGCCCCAACCCCGAACTTGCCGTTGTCACGGTCGGCGCGCAGTTCGCCGAGGTGGAGGTCGACGTCGAAACCGGCGTGGTGCGCGTGCTGCGCATCGTCGCCGTGCACGACGGCGGGCGCATCATCAACCCCGCGCTGGCCGAGAGTCAACTGCACGGCGGCATCATCCAGGGACTCGGCTACGCGTTGTTCGAGGAGCGGCACATCGATCGCGTACTCGGCGTGCCGCTCACCGTCAACCTGCACGACTACAAGGTGCCGACGATGAGTGACATCCCGGTCATCGATGCATCGTTCCTCGACGGCGCCGATCCCGCGGCCAATCACGTGGGCGCACGTGGCATTGCCGAGCCGCCGATCATTCCCACCGCGCCGGCGATTGCCGCCGCGGTGGCCGATGCGCTGGGCGTCGAGATGCTGGAACTGCCGCTCACACCGTGGCGCGTGCTCGGGGCGCTGGCCAGATGACAACCGACGTCTCCAACGCGCGTCGCCCCCGCTCCGTAGCCACTCGAGAGCGCCCGTGACCCTCTCGCGACACGCGCCGCATTCACCCCGACACCTCACGACCATGAAGCGGCTACTCCTGCTGGCTCTCCCCGCCGCCCTCGGCGCCCAAGACCTCGCCGCCACCGCCGACAAGATCTTCGCCCAGTGGAACAGCACGCACACCCCCGGCTGCGCGGTAGGCGTGGCGCGCAACGGCACCACCATCCTCGCGCGCGGCTACGGCATGGCCGACCTCGAGTCGGGAACGCCCATCACGTCGCAGACCATTCTCGAGAGCGGCTCGGTGGCCAAGCAGTTCACCGCCACCGCCATCCTGCTGCTCGTCGGCGAGGGGAAGATTCGTCTCGATGACGACGTCCGGAAATACGTCCCCGAACTGCCGCAGTACGCGCGCACCATCACCATCCGGCATCTGCTCTCGCACACCAGCGGGCTGCGCGAATGGAGCAACCTCGTCGCCGACCAGGGCTATCCGCGCGGCACCCGCGTCACGTCGCAGACCGACCTCGTCAACATCATCGTGCGGCAGCAGGCGCTCAACTATCCGGTGGGCGACTTCTACTCGTACACCAACTCCGGCTTCGCGCTGCTGCCGACCATCGTCGAGCGCGTCAGCGGCATGCCGTTCGTGAAGTTCAGCAACGAGCGGGTCTTCGCACCCGCGGGAATGACCGACACGCGCTGGCGTGACGACTTCACCACCATCGTGCCGCGCCGCGCGCAGGCCTATTCGCGCCGCGCCGACGGCTGGCACACCGACATGCCGTTCGAACAGGTGCACGGCCCCGGCGGCCTGCTCACCACCGTCGGCGATTGGCTCAAGTGGAACGAGGCCCTCAACCGTCGCGTCTTCGGCGCCGTCAGCGACTCGCTGATCAGCCGCGCCACGCTCACCAGCGGCCGCCAGATTCCCTACGCCATGGCGATGATCAATGGCACGTATCGCGGCACCCCCGAATGGGCGCACAGCGGCAGTACCGCCGGCTACAGCACCTATCTCGCCCGCTATCCGAACGCCGGCCTGTCCATCGCCGTGATGTGCAACGCGGCCGGCGCGGCCGCCACGTCGTACGTGCGGCAGCTGGCCGACGCGCTTATTCCCGATCTCGCGCCGCTCCCGGCGTTCGACACCACCGCCGCTGACCCGAATCGCATCGCGCGCTTCGCCGGCATCTATCGCGACGACCGCACGCACGACATCTCGGAGCTGTTCGTCGACCGCGGCCAGTTGCGCATCCGCGGCGGCGCCGCGTTGCGCGCGCTGCGCGATGGCGACTTCCTGATGGGCGCCGCGTCCCGGCTGCACGTCAACACCGCCGCCGATGGCACACCGACAGGCGTGCGCATCCTCGCGCCCGACGGCGATACGCTCACGTGGACCTATGCCGCGGCGTCGCGCTGGCAACCCACCGAAACACAACTGCAGTCACTCGCCGGCCGCTGGTACCAGCCCGAAATCGACGCCACCTGGACCGCGAAGGTCGAGAAGGGCGCGCTGGTGATGGAACTCCGCCCCGGCACGCAATTCACGCTCGCGCCGACGTACCCCGATGCCTTCGAGAGCAGCGGCGCCTACGGCACCGTCTGGTTCACCCGCGACAAGAAGGGGAACGCCACCGCCATGCACCTCGGCGCGAGTCGCGTCTGGGATCTGGTGTTCGCACGCGCGAAATAGGCGGAGTCCCGCGCTGTCCTACCGCCGCCACGGCGGCGGATCGCCCACCTTCCCTTCAATCTTTGGTGTTACGGCCGGCCCGGCATCGGTCCACCCATCGGTCCGCCGCCCTGGCGCTGGTGCGCAGCCGCCCAAGCCAACTGCGCCGGCGTCAGGATGGCAGCGACTGCGGTCCGGAGCACCGCAAAGTCGGCCCTCATGGCTTCCATGATCGGCTTCCCCGTGGCGAGGATGGCAGCCACCTCGGTGCGCGTCTTGCCGGCCTTGAGCGCATCCCGGGCCTGCTGATGGATGGCCGTGAGCCGCTCGAACTGCGCCTTGTGCGACGCCGCATAGGCGTCGTGCAGCGCCTTGATGGCGGCCTTTTGCCCTTCCGTCAGCTTGATGTCGTCGGGGGCCGCGCCGTCGTACATCGGCCCGCGGGGCACGAGGCTCACGGAATCGAGCGTGGCGGCCTGGTCGAAGAGCAGCATCGCGCTTTCGTCCACGCGCGGGCTCGTGGTGTTGTTGTCACAGGCAGCGACGAACACCGCCGCCGCGACGAGAGCGCCAAGTCTGATTCTCACCATTGATCCTCCGGTGCATCCGGGTCGAACCGGGCTGTGGTACAGGTACTTTGCGTAGGTTCTGAGACCTGCGCCACATGAGACGCCACACCCGCTGAATTGTTAACACGGGGGCCCGGCCGGAGATCCGGGATCACCGCGCGGCTTGGCGGAGCCAGGAATATCTCGCCACTCTCGTTCTCCGCGTCCATGATGGCCGCGTAGTGAACAGCGACGTCCTACCGCCGCCAAGGCGGCGGATCGCCCACCTTCCCTTCAATCTCCGGATTCTGCCGGTACACCGTGGCGGTCTTGCCGATGGTCTGAATCACCTCGGCGCCGACGGCCTCCGCCAGCTCGGTGGCGGCCGTTTTGGCGGTCACGTCGACGGACCGGTTGAGCACCACCTTCACCAGTTCGTGCGTGCGCAACGCATCGTCGAGCGACTGCCGCAGGGCCGGCGTCAGCCCTTCCTTGCCCACGTGCACGGTGGCCGGCAGGCGATTGCATTCGGCGCGCAACGACGCGCGCATCTTTCCCGACATGGTCATGCTCACTCCTCGACGATCAGTGACGGTTCGGAACCGCGACCGCGGCCGACTCGGCGCCACGGTGCTCACCCAACCGCGCCAGAAACGGACGCGGGTCGAGCGGTGGACCGTTCCACCATTGGCGCGCATCCACGTACCGCATCACCTGGAAGTGCAGGTGCGGCGTGTTCTTTGGCGCGTTCCCCGTAGTGCCAACGTAGCCGATCACTTCGCCCTGCGCGACGGCCTTCCCCTCATGCAGGCCGGCCGCGTAGTGGTCGAGGTGCGCATAGTAGAAGACGAATCGCCGCTCCGGATCGGTGGCGTAGATCGTGATGCCGCCGAGGGGACTCGTGGAGAGCCGCAGCACGGTCCCGTTGTCGACGGACAGCACCGGCGTGCCACGCTTGGCCAGGATGTCGACCGCCTGGTGTGCGCGCGCTCCGCCACTGCGGTTCTGCGAGTACGTATCCGGCACCTTCTCGGGACGCACCCCATCCACCGGCACCATGAGCGAGCGCGCGCGGAGGTATTCCTCATCGCTCAGCGCGAGCGGCGCGGCGGGCGGCGGCGATTCCGCGGGCGGCGGCGGCAGCTCCACGACCGGGGCAAGCACCGGCACGACGGGCGCCAGCGGCCGAATAGCCGAGGCGCACGCCACCGTCACGACGGCCAGCGCGGAAAAGAGCAACGAGGAGCGCATTCATTATGAGTAACGAATTCCGGCCTCGAGCGTCACGTCCACGCGGCGCCACCGGCCGCCGCACGGCGGCTGGCCGCCCTGCCCGTCCCCTTGTATTCCACTATATGTCGATGTAGTATTATTACCATATGACCACCCTGCACAGCTCCTTCGCCGGCGCCGCGTCCTTTGACCAGATGACGGCCGCCGCCCCCGAATACGGCCCCCTGTTTGCGGCGCAGCGCCAGCGTGCCGCCGTCCCTCCCGACCTCCTCGCGCGCACCGAGGCGCTCGGCGGTCAGTGGCACCTGCTCGTCATCGGCGAAGACTGGTGCATCGACTCGCAAAGCAGCATTCCCGTCGTCAGCGCGCTCGCCGACGCCGCGTCGAACGTCGATCTCCGCCTCGTCACCCGCGAGGCCCATCCCGAACTGATGGACGCGCACCTTTCCAATGGCACCGCGCGTTCCATCCCGGTCATCATCGTCCTCGACGCCGACTTCGAGGAGCGCGGATGGTGGGGGTCACGCCCTGCGGCGCTGCAACAGATGGTCGCGACCGAGTGGAAGGGAATGGAAAAGCCGGAGCGCAACAAGGCAATCCGCCGCTGGTACGCCGTGGACAAGGGACGCACCATCCTCGACGAGGTGGTCGCCATGCTCGAGCGTGCCGCGGCCGCTCAGAGCGCCAGCGTCGCCGCCGGCGTGTAGACGAACACCCGGTCGCGAGCGCGGCCGGTGATTTCGCGCAACAGTTCGGCGTCCACGAGGCGATCCACGGCGGCCCCCGCGGTGGGCGCCGAATGCGCGAGCACGCGGGCAGCCCCCTGTACCGTGACGGCCGGATGGCCGGCAAGCCACTCCACCAGGGCGCTCGCCGACGCGCCCCCCCGGCCGAAGGCGTGGCACCGCTCACGCGCGAGCGCGAGCGCCTCGCGATAGGCCGCCACCCGACGCTGCATGGCGCGCGCGTCGTTGGCGAGCGCGTGCAGCACCCCCGCGGCATCGCCCGCATATCCCGGCGCCACGAAGACATCGCGGCCGAGTCCGCCCGAGAGCGGCGCCACCGCGCGCGCCAGCGATGCGCTGACCGACCGCTCCCGGCCGCACGCCCCCGAACACAGTTCCGCGACGACCAGCAGCGCAGGCCACGACTCCTGGTCGGCCATGCTCAGCGTCGCGTCGAGCAGGGGCGAGAGCTCCGGCACGTCGAGGTCCGCGGCACGTGCGGCATCGTCGAGCAACCCGGCGGTGACCACGCGTCCGCCGCGCACACTGCCCGAGGCCGAGTCGAGCGCGCGCGCCACGCCGCGAAGATGCGGATCATCGGCGATGAACCCGCGCGATTCCGGCGCGTACCACCAACCCAACAGGGCGGCAAACGCCACGGCGCCATCGATCGCCACAGCGCCGCCCGCGACCGTATCCCCCGCCTTGTCATCCGCCGCACCGCCAGTTGGCCGATCGTTGGCAGCAACGATAGCTTGAGCGGCGCGTAGCATCAGAAGCGTGGCAACACCGGGCGTGGTACCGGCCACCTGCTCGTCCAAGCGGGCCAGCGCGTCTACCGCGTTTTCGATGGCCCGCAGCACCCCGATGTCGCAGTTCACTACCGATCCGGTTATTTAGATTTACAAACTTATCTTTTCTTTTCTGAATTGACAACACCTACGGTACTCAGCTATCAATCAGAGAGTTAAATATGCTTATAACGTCATTTCTTGTTTTCTCGCTTCAGGTGCCAGCAGCACAAGCCGAGCCGGTCCGCGATCCGGCGGTCGCACGCCACATCGCGTCCGTCTCGTCCTACACGCCGCATCGGGTCTACCAGTCCGGCAAGAAGCGCTTTGCCGACTTTGAATCGATGCTCGCCGACGTCGCCAAGGCCGACATCGTCTTCCTCGGCGAGGAGCACGACGACCCGGGCACGCATCGGCTGGAGCGGGCCGCGCTCGAGGGAATCGGCCGTCGGCGCGGAAAGGTCGTCCTCGCGCTCGAAATGTTCGAACGCGACGCGCAGCCCAGGCTCGACGACTACCTCGCGGGACGGATCGGCGAGGAGGAGTTCCTCAAGGGATCGCGACCGTGGCCCAGGTACGCCACCGACTATCGCCCGATGATCGAGTTTGCCCGAGCCAAGGGATGGCCCGTCGTGGGCAGCAACGTGCCACGGAAGTGGGCCGGGCTGGTCGCCCGCAAGGGACTCGCCGGCCTCGACTCGCTCGGCGCGGCCGACCGGGCGATGATCGCCGGTGCCCTCGATTGCCCGCACGACAAGTACTACACGCGGTTCAAGGCCACGATGGGCGACATGAGCGGCCACGGGCAGAAGGTCACGCCGCAGGACGCCGCGGCAATGGTCGACCGGTTCTTCGACGCACAATGCGTGAAGGACGAGACCATGGGTGAGGCGATTGCCAGCGCGCGCGCTACCTGGCCCGATGCCGTCATCGTGCACGTCAACGGCTCGTTCCACTCCGACTTCGGCCAGGGCACGCCCGAGCGCGCGAGGCGCCGGGCGCCGAACGCGCGCATCGCCGTCATCAGCTTCGTGCCGGTACCCGATCTCGACACTGCGGACGGCAGGAAGATTCGCAAGCAGGGCGACTACATCGTCTTCACCCTCAAGCCGCCGGCCCCGCCCAAACCGCCGGCCCTGCCCAACCCGCCGGCCCTGCCCAACCCGCCGGCCTCAGAGTAGCAGACGCGCTCGGCGGGCCGGTAAGCCCGTCGCCGTTGCGCTAAAACGTTTCCCACGCGAACCCGGCGGCCAGCCGCTCGGCGCGCCGCTTCGCGAGATCGATCCGGAGAATCGCCGTGCCGCCGGCGCGCTGGGTGGCGCCCTTCACCGCGAGATCATCGACGCCGTCGCCATCGGCGTCGAACGCCGAGAGCAGGTCGTGCGCGCGGAAACGCAGGTCGTCGATGCGCAGCACGATGACGGCACCGCCGGGCGTCACGAGCGCCAGGCGTTCGCGCACCCACTCGGCGTCGCCCGCGCGCAGGCTCACCAGCAGCGCACGGCGCGCCACGCCAAAGCAGCCGCGCACCTGCGTGGTCACCGCCTTCGTACGGCGCTGCAACCGCTCGTAGGGCGGGTGCTCGCGCCGCGCATCGGCCTCGAGCGAGTCACGCACGAACCGCACGCGCGCGTCGTACACGCTGTCCGCCGCCCGGCGCGTCAACGCCTGCGCGCGGCGCTCCTCCGCCGTGAGCGCCGCCTGCGCGACCAGCGTGGCGCTGTCGGGGTCCGAGCGCAGATCGCACGCGGCGACCGCGGGGGGCGTGGCGCTGTCGGCGCGCTGGGCGAGCGCGACGAAATTTCCCTTGCCGCGCGCCACGCTGTCGAGCGCCAGCGAGCCGAAGACGCGCATGACGATGCGCCCATTGTACACCGCGAACGAATCGACCACGACGTCCTCCGCCCCTCGCGCCCACGACAGGCGGAAGACGGAGCGCGCCGGGACAGGACTGAGCACGGGCGCGGCCTCGCGGAACGCGCGCAGCCTGGCGCTGTCCTTGCGCACATCGGCGTCCATGCGTCCCACGTCGAGCAGCCAGAGCTTGTTGCGCACCGCGGCCACGAGCTGCCGCTCCTCCGTAGGCACGAAGACGAGGAAGGGGGCAAGGGAATCGGCGACCGGCGACAGGCGATGCGCCGACGCGGTCTCGTGCACGGCGGCCATCGCTGCCGCGGAGTCGGCAGTCCGGCGCGTGGCACTGTCTCCGGCAACGGCGGATCCTGACGCCGCGCCGCGCGACCCCGAGGCCTTCTTCGCCGTTCCGTCGCAGGCGAGGACCGGGAGAAGCGCGATCAGCGCGGCGCACATCGACAGCGCAACGCGTCGTCGCGCCGCCGAGGCAGCCGTGCAGAGGTGGCGAGCACGCTCGCCATCGGTCAGCTTGTGCAGGATTGTCCGCGTCACGATCGTGGAAGCTACGTCCAACGCACCCCAAGTCGAAACCCTCAGGGCATGCATCCCTTCTCCTACCACAAGGCCACCAGCGCCGACGACGCCTCGCGCGCCCTCGGCGCACCCGATGCCATGCCGCTTGGCGGCGGCACCGACCTGCTGGTCGCGATGAAGGAAGAGATTGCGCGCCCGCAGGCGCTCGTCGACCTGCGGCGGCTTCCTGGAGGGCGCGACATCGAACTGTTCGACGATGGCTCGGCGCGCATCGGGTGTGCCGTGCGGTTGGCCGACCTCGCTACGCATGCGGGCGTGGTGGAGCGCTACGCGTCGTTGGCGCAGGCGGCCGCGTCGGTGGGCACGCCACAGTTGCGCAACATGGGGACCGTTGGCGGCAACCTCGCCCAGCGACCCCGCTGCTGGTACTTCCGCGGCGCGCTGCCCTGCTTCAAGAACGGCGGCACCGACTGCCTCGCGGAACAGGGCGAGAACCACTACCATGCGCTGTTCACACCCGGGCCGTGCCATGCGGTGCACCCGAGCGATCCGCTGGTGGCGCTGACCGCGCTCGAGGCCACCGTCGAGATCGCCGGCCCCGAGGGAACGCGCATTGTCGCACTGGCCACGCTGTTCGATGGCGCGGCGCGCAACGCGCGCAGCGAGACCACGCTTGCGGCCGGCGAGTTCATCAGCGCGGTGCTGCTGCCGGCGCGCGCGGCGGGGGGCGATCAGTTCTACGAGAAGCTGGCACAGCGCGGCACGTGGGATTTCGCCACGGTCTCGCTCGCCGCGCATCGTCGCACGGACGGCGCGGTGCGCATCGCCCTCGGCGGCGTTGCGCTCGGGCCGTTTCGGGTGAACGCGTCGGTGGAAGAGGACGTGAGTACCGGCGGCCTCGACGACGACAGCATCGATTCGCTCGCCGAGCGTGCGATGTACGATGCCCAGCCGCTGGAGCACAACGGGTACAAGGTGTGGCAGGCGCAGGCGCTGTTGCGGCGCGCGATTCGGCGACTGGACGCCCGATGAGCGCCGAGCGGAAGCACCCCTTTGCGGCCATCGTCCTCGCGGCTGGTGCGGGATCGCGGTTCGGCGAGCCCAAGGTGAACGCGACGCTTCCCGACGGCCGGCGGTTCCTCGATGTCGTGGTGGAGCAGTGCCGCACGTGCGGCGCCGATCCCGTGATTGCGGTGGTGCCGCCGGATGTCGCCGTGCCAGAAGGTGTGCGTGGCGTGGTGAATCCGCGCGCCACGGATGAACAGGTGACGAGTCTGCGGCTCGGTCTCGCGCAGTTGGTGAACACGTCCGCGGCCGGCGTGCTTGTCTGGCCCGTGGATCATCCGTTCGCGCTGGCCACGAGTGCCATGGCGGTGGTGGACGCCGCGCGGCGCACCGGTGCGCCCATCGTGGTGCCCGTGCACGAGGGAAAGCGCGGGCATCCCGTCTGGTTCGCACGCGAGACGTGGCGTGAGCTGGTGACGGTGGCCGAGGGCGGGGCGCGTGCGGTGGTGCATACGTACGGCGCGCGCGTGCATGAGGTGGCCGTGCCGGATGCGGGCGTGCGGCGCGATATTGACGTCAAGGCTGATTTCGACAGGTAGAGCAGTGTGGGTCCCCGACGATGATCGGGCGTTCTCGACCCGGCTTGCGCGCTCCGGAAGACGATCGCGTCTTCGCGACCGGGATTGCGTGCTACTACGCACGGACGTTATCTGCAAATGGCACTAAGATTGACAGGCGAATGGCTCTATTATTCCTCAATATATGGCTCTTATTGTGCGGTAACTGCTTACCGATACAGCAGTTACAAGCTGTCTTGTCAAGATACAATTTTCTTGGTAGTATTGTGGCAACTTCAGTACGATTCTCCACTCGAAGCTCAATCGATGCTCTATCGTGCACGGATCGTGGACCGCGAGGTGGCCCGTCGACTCGCATCAACCGGCGCCTTGGTCATCGAGGGCCCCAAGGGGTGCGGCAAGACTGCAACGGCACGGCGCCACGCTGCGAGCGAAGTTCTGCTGGACACGGACATCAACGCCCGGCAGGCCGCACTCATCGATCCCATGCTGGTCTTGAAGGGGGCGTCCCCCCGACTGATTGACGAGTGGCAGGTCACCCCTGAGGTCTGGAACGCCGTGCGCCGCGTCGTCGATGAGCGGGGCGGGCATGGACACTATCTGCTGACCGGCTCGGCCGTGCCGGCCGACGACCAGATCCGCCACACGGGGGCCGGCCGGTTCGCGCATCTGCGCATGCGGCCGATGTCGCTATTTGAACTCGGGCAACCGAACGCCACCGTGTCACTGGGCGCTCTGCTGAACGGGCAGTTCGTGAGCTGTGCCGATCCGGGACTGGCGCTGGGAGATCTTATCGCTCTGACGGTCACCGGCGGGTGGCCTCGGAACATCGGGCTCACTCCCGCGCAGGCGACCGAGGACCTTCGCGGTTATCTCGCCGCCGTCAGTCGGACGGATGTGCGCCGCATTGACGCAACATTGCGACGGCCACAGCGCATGGCGAAGCTCCTGCAGGTTCTGGCGAGGCATGTGGCAACGGACGTGAGTGTCCGCACGATCGTAGCGGACTGGGGGGACGACACCGGGGTGTCGCGAAACACGATTGCAGAGTACCTCGAGGCACTCGACCGGCTGATGGTCATCGAAGACCAACCAGCCTGGGCGCCGCACCTGCGGGCGAAGGCACGAGTCCGACAAGCCCCGAAACGGCACTTCGTGGACCCCTCCCTGGCCATCGCAGCCGCGCGGGCGAGCACCGCCAAGCTCGAGAGGGACCTGAGCTATTTCGGCACGCTGTTTGAGTCGTTGGTCGTCCGCGACCTTCGCATTCACGCGCAGGCGTCCGAAGCAAGCGTATACCACTACCGCGACAGCACGGATCTGGAAGTCGACGCGATTGTCGATGCGGATGACGGCCGGTGGGCGGCCTTCGAGGTCAAGCTGGGCCAAGGCGACGTCAATGCCGCCGCCGCTACGCTCCTCCGATTCGCCGACAAGATCGACACCACGAAGGCGGGGAAGCCGGCGATGCTGGCCGTGATCACTGGCAAGGGCTACGGCTATCGGCGACCGGACGGCGTAGTGGTCATCCCGGTTGGCGCGCTCGCCCCGTAGCGCTGAGCCTCGTGCGCCAGCGCGGTCTCGAGGGGCAGCGGATCCCACGCCGACGTGTCATGGATATAGAGCACGTCCTGCGCCTTCCTGGCTTCGGGATGAAGCTGCCGGTCTTGAACATCACTTCCAGATCTTGAACTTGAGCGCGAATTGCCTTTTCTGAATCAGCGTACGCCAGTCCACAAACACGAACACGAACACGAGCAGCAGCCCCGCGATCAATCCGACAAGGGATTTCCAGGATACCATTCCGCGAACGAGGTTCTCCGTGTTCTCTGCCGCATATTTGCCGGTGAGCACCGCAATCGTGTCGCTGATCAGTTTGCCGACTATGAAACCCGGAAGGATGTGATAGGGCTTGAGCTTGGCCATTCCGGCGGCAACGAACAGGGGTGTCGTGGGCAGCGGCAACAAGGAATAGATCAGTACCAGGACATGACTTTGCCATCCCCGTTCCTTCAATTTCTTTCCCAGAAACTCGGCATCGTCATTCTTTGCTGCCTTGAAATATTTACCTGATAGCTTGGGAATGTAGAGAGTAAGAACGTACCTGCCAAAGATGGAACCACCGACGCCGATGATGATCACCCACCAGAGCTGAAGATTGAATGTTGCCTGCAACAACACCATCACCGTGAATGCGGGCGGCAAGGGGAACGGTGACACATCGACCAGGAACGTCCCAACGAGAACCAGCAGATATTGCCACCACATCATCGATAGCCGTGAGTTCCGAGGGGCGAAAAAAATCAACGGGACAGTTGGTATGAAGCGACGGCGTGGCCTCCACGGTACCGTGGTGGTGCGCGTTGCTCTACCACCATCCTCGCGCTCACGTCGGCCGACGGAGCGCATACCGGGAGGCCAGCCGTCATGGAGATCATAGGCCTGGATCTGCACAAACGCGAGAGTCAGCTGTCAAGCGCTTCGGCGTGTCGCAGTGTGCAACGCCTCGCTACGTTCCCACGACCCCGATTCAATTTCCTTTCGCGGAATTGCGTCTTCACGATTCAGCCTGCGCGTTTTCGGTGACGGACCGGCCCAAGTCCGGTTGTACGGTGGGCGCATGCCCACGATCAGTTCCTTCTACGGCGTCGTCATCCGGATGTATTGGGCTGACCATGCTCCACCGCACTTTCACGCGATCTACGGCAATGCGGAGGCGATAATCAACACTCTCACACTCGGCGTCATGCGTGGGACTTTGCCCGCGCGCGCCTTGGCGTTGACTTTGGAGTGGGCAGCACTGCACCGTATGGAACTGCTGGAGGACTGGAACCCGTGCGCCATGAAGCAAAGACCGAAGCATATTCCGCCGCTCTCGTAGGACGCGGCGTTCCTTGGCGCGTGATCGCGGTGCGACCGCTGCCAGGGCATCGACTCGCCGTTCAGTTTGCCGACGACACGAGCGGAGTAGCAGACTTGTCCAGGCTTGTCTTTGGCCCGCTGCCTGGAGTGTTCGCCGCGCTGCAGGATCCCGCACGATTCGCGGAAGTCGGCATCGATCAAGGTGCCGTGACGTGGCCCGGTCACCTGGATCTGGCACCGGACGCAATGTACGACGCCATCAAGGCAACCGGAAACTGGACGCCGGAGTAGCGCGCAGCTCCCGGAGCACGACCGATAACTGCTCCGCCGCGCGCGCGCATGAGGTGGCCGTGCCGGATGCTGGCGTGCGGCGCGACATTGATGTCAAGGCTGACGTCGACCGGTAGAGCGCGGACGTTGCGTTCAAATAGCCTGCGACGCAATACCATTGCCTGCAGACGGTGTACGACGAGCGCTTCGCCCACGAGTACGGCCCGTAGGGCCGCTCGGTGTGCCCGTTCGTCCGGCATCGAGCCCCCGCCAGGCGACGACGACCCGTCGCGGGTCCGACCGGGTGGCACGGTGTGAATCGTCGCGCCATACTACCACGTACTCGATTGGAATTCCGATCCCGAACGCTGAACTTTACCGGGCCCTTCCATATGCGTTCTCGTTTCCTGGCCGTCTGCGCCGCAACCGTGTCGCTGCTCGCGTTCGCCGCCTGCTCGTCGCAAGACGGCGGCACCGCGCCAGATACCGATGTCGCTGGCTCGTTGTCCACTGCCGCTCAAGCCAACGGGACGTCCGCCGCGAACGGCGGCCTTACCGGTACGGTGAGCCTGCTCTCGGGCGCGTGCCCGACGCTGTCGTTCAAGCTCGAGGGCAAGATCGTCAAGACGGTCGCGGCCACGAGGTTCGATGGTGGCGCGTGCGCCGACGTGAAGAACGGCGGGCGCGTGACGGTGACTGGCCCGACGCAATCGGACGGAAGCATCCAGCCGGAGAAGGTCACGCTTCTCGCGACGACCACCACCCCGACCACGCCGCCCCCTCCGACCGCGACGACTCTCCACATCACGGGAACCATTAGCGGCATCACCGGCTCGTGCCCAGGTGTCCAGTTCACGCTTGAGGCGAAAACCATCAAGATCTCGGCCGCGACCACGTACGAGCGTGGCGCGTGCGCCACCCTCGGGAATGCCATTCGGGTGACGGCCACGGGTACCACCCAGGCGGATGGCAGCGTCGCCGCCACGCGCGTGGCGTTCCAGCCCTAACCTTGGGCATGCACTGCGCGACCGTTGGCTGATCAACGCCAGGTAGACTGCTACCGCTGCATCGCATGAAGGCCCGCAGAGCACGAAGTTCTGGTGCTCTGCGGGCCTTCATGCGATGCAGTGGTAGCGCCGCCTGCCTTACGACAACGCCTGCACTGCGGTAACCGCCTGCCCTACGGCTGCACCACCTGAATGTCCACCCGCGACGCCTGCATCGGCGTGCGCCACACGCGGTGCGTCTGCGCCTTGAAGTCGCCCGCCTTGGCCTCGAAGATATTTGGCACGTACACCTGCGGATTGCGATCGATGAGCGGGAACCAGGTGCTCTGCACCTGCACCATCACGCGATGTCCCTTCTGGAACCGGTAGCTCTGCGTGTGCAGGTCGATGACGATCGGCGTGACCTGGTTGGGAACCATCGCTTTCGGCTTTTCGAGCGATTCGCGGAAGCGCGAGCGGTAGACGTCGTTGGCGACCATGAGTTCGTACCCGCCCAGCTTGCTGTTCGCCGTGTAGTCTTCGGGGTAGACGTCGATCAGCTTCACGATCCAGTCGGCGTCGCTCCCCGTCGTCGACACCTGCAGGCGCGCCGTGATGTCGCCGGCAAGGACGACGTCGGCGGCCAGCGGTTCGGTGGCCCACGTCAGCACGTCGGGGCGGTCCTTCACGAAGCGCTGGTCTTCGGTGAGCCAGGCCGGCCAGCCCGACCCCTTGGGAAAATAGGTCGGCTCGATGGGACGGTTGCGGTACGGCACCGGATGCGCGGGATCCGACACGAAACTGTCGTTGCCCGTCGTCGTGGGCGCGCTGAACGACAACGCGCCGTTTGCCTGGAAGTACAGTGACTTCGTCACCGCTTCCTTTGGCGGCCACGCGGTGAACGTGCGCCACGTGTTGCTTCCGCTCTCGAAGACGGTCGCCTCGGCGGGCGCCCGATCGCCCTTTCCCTTCAGGTACCGGGCAAAGAACGGCGCTTCGATCTTCGCCCGGAACTCGTCGCCGGTCGGTGCGCCAAAGTCGACCTTGCCGAGCGTACGCCCCTCGCGCCGCCAGCCGCCGTGGTTCCACGGACCGACGACGAGAAAGTTGTTGGACGTCACGTCGTGCTGCTCGAGCGTGCGGTAGATGTGCACCGCGCCGTAGAAATCTTCCTGGTCCCACCAGCCGCCGACGTTGAGCGTCGGCACGGTGACGCGCGTCAGGTATGGTTGCATGGCCTGCCGCTGCCAGAAGCCGTCGTAGTTGGGATGCGTCGCGAAATCGTTCCAGGTGGGGATCTTTCCCTTGAGGTAGGTCGGGTTGACGTTCGCGAGCGAGCCGAGCTTCAGGTACCAGTCGTAGGTGTCGTAACGGTCGAAGGCGAAGTTCTCGTTCTCCTTCGACGTTTCCATCATCGCCGCGTACTCGAAGCCGTAACTCAGGCGGAACGCGCCGTTGTGATGGAAGTCGTCGCCGATCCACATGTCGGCCGGCGACGCCTGCGGGCTGACGGCGGCGAGCGCGGGGTGCGGATCGAGCATTGCCATGGCGGCGAGCCACCCCGGGTAGGAAACCCCCATCATCCCGACCTTGCCGTTGTGGTTGGGGACGGTCTTCACGAGCCAGTCGATGGTGTCGTACGCATCGGTGGACTCGTCGATGCGCGGCCCCGGACCATCGACGATGCGCGGCGGGCGCTGCATCATGAACTGGCCTTCGCTGCCGTAGCGCCCGCGGATGTCCTGCAGGACGAAGATGTAGCGCTCGGCGGCCAGTTCCGGATATCCGCGCGCCACCGAGTATTTGTCGCCGGGCGCGCCGTACGGTGTGCGGATGAACAGGAAGGGGAGCGGTTCGTGCTGACCCTTGGGCGTGTAGATGACCGTGTGCAGCTTCACGCCGTCGCGCGCGGGAATCATCACGCTCTGAAAATCGTACTCGGGCACCAAGCGTGGCGCCGCATCCTGCGTTCGGCCGGATTGCGCGGTGACCGCGACCAGGGCAAGCGCAAGGAAGAACCGTGGCGAGGCTGAGCGCGCGGAGGAAAGCATGACGCCGGTATTCATGTGGAAGTCTCCCGTGGGGATTGCCCGGAAGCTACAACTTTCGAAAGAAACCGGCGCTGGGCGAGGGTCGTAGTGCCAGCATCCGATCGCGTTCATTATCCCTCGAGGGAATTCGCTCCATGCGTCTTCAATCCACATTCGCACTCTTGATCGCAGCCGCGGCGCCGGTGTTTGGCCAGGACCAGACGAGCGCCAAGCCGGTGCGTCATGGCCTGTCCATCGGCGACTACCCTAACGTCTCTGGTCTGCGCATCAACTTCCGCGACCGCGCCCTCGGCGTCGTGCACGGTGCAAATGTTACTCTCTGGACGCCGTACGAAGAAACGCCCGGCGGCACCGTGCATGGCTTCGCGATTGGCCTGCCGCTGACCGCCGCGGGTTCGATTCATGGCGTGGCCACCGGCCTCTTCGGCGCTGGCGCGACGCGGGATATCACAGGCATCGGCGTTGCACCGGTCGGCATCGGCGCCGGCGGGCGGCTCAAGGGTATCGGCGTGGGCGGAATCGGCATCGGTGCGGGAGGTGACCTCGACGGCATTGCGTTGGGCGGCGTTGGCGCGGGGGTCGGCGGCAATGCGCACGGCATTCTGCTGGGCGGTATCGGCGCGGGCGTCGGCGGCAACCTGCGTGGCGCCGCGGCCGGAATCATTGGCGTCGGCGCCGGCGGCAATGCGCACGGCATTCTGCTGGGCGGCGTCGGCGCGGGCATCGGCGGTGACTTTGCAGGAATCGCCATCGGCGGCGTGGGCGTGGGAGCCGGCGGCAATGCGCGCGGCGCGCTGGTGGGCGGTGTTGGCGCAGGGGTCGGTGGAGATTTTCAGGGCATCGGTATCGGCGGTGTTGGCCTCGGCGTGGGCGGCAAGTTACGTGGCGTCGCAATCAGCGGGATCGGCCTTGGCGCGGGGAGCAGCATCGACGGCATCGCGATTGCGGGTCTTGGCATCGGCTCGCCGACCATCCGCAAGTTCGCGATGGCCTCGTTCATCGGCGCCAACCGCATGGACGGACTGATGGTGGCGCCGGTGATGTCGCGTCTGGAGAAGGGCGGGCGGATGCGCGGTGTGTCCGTGGCGGGCATCAACGCCATGCGCGGCCAGCAGCACGGCCTGACGATCGGCCTCATCAACTATGCGCGCGAACTGGACGGCATGCAGATCGGCGTGATCAACATCGCGCGAAATGCGAACGTGAAGTTCTTGCCGGTCATCAACTATCACAGACGATAGAGGATCTCCGCGCCACACTCCAGCAAACACCACCGCCGCAGCGCTGAACCAGCCGCTACGGCGTTGATGTTCTCACCCCCACCCCTGGAGGCTGAGAAGTAGTACCTACGGTTTGGGCCGATGTTCCGTGGCCCATGCCCGCATCTGCGTACGGGCCTGTTCGCGCGTCAGCGTGCCGGCGAGCACCTGGGCATGCTCGGCCCGGCGCTGCGCGCGGAACTCCTTGGCGAAAGCCTTTTGCGTCGGGGTGGCGTGGGCCCACTTTTTTGCCCGCATCCCGGCGCGCATCCCGGCGCGCATTCCCGTTGCGCGACCGGCCGGACCGACGTGACGCCAGCCCTGACCGCGCCACAGCGCGCGCCCCTCGGCGAAGCGGCCCGCCATCCGCATCCGCGCGAAACCAGGGGCACGATGCCACCGGCGCATCTGCGGCATGTGCTCGAGGCGACGGGCCTCGAACCGGGCATAGCGATCGATGCCCGGGAAGGCGCCGCGCTGCAGGCCACCCTGCGCGAACGCCGGTATCGCGGCCGTGACCAATGCCACGGCAAAACCAAGGAACTTGATGGTGCGCATATGCAGCCCCCATGTACGTCGGGGCTCGATCGCCCCGTTGGCCGGTAGACGCGGGCTCGCGGTCGGTGTTAGTACGCGGACGTCCTGCGACGAACGGACACCTGGCCCTACCGTGCCAGAGCGCGCTCACTCACGAACGGAAACGCCGGCACCTCTCCCGGGGAGCCGCGTCAATCCCAGCTCCATGAATAGCGCAGCGACCATTCCCTGAACCGGTAGCCTTCCCAGTCGCGCCGCTCCGTCAAGCGCCATTCGAGCGTACGGGTCGCCGACCTGTTCAATCCAATCCCGACGTGCGGCATCCCCACGTCGCGCACCCGGCGTTCTGGCCGCGCGGCACCGTGCACCACGGACGCGCCGGCCAGGACGTACCACTTCCGTGCGCGTGTCGGCAGCGGGCGGAAGAGTCCCGACGCCGTGGCAGACCAAAGCTGCGGAAACAAGATCGGCAAATCGCACGGCGCCTCCATACACAAGAAACCGCCGCTGAAGAAGGGATCCAAAGCCACCCCGACTTCGCCCCGAACCGTCACCCTGGATCCCCACTGTGCGGCCGCGCTCCCCGCGAGCACCAGGGCGACCCAGTTGTGTGGCTTGGGCGTCGTTTGATACCGGTGCGTGGCGCCACCGAGCGCCACGCCCCAGCGCTTCGTGATGGGCGTTGCGGTTTGCGCCTCGAGCGGCGCGCCGGATTGCCACAGCACCGCGCAGCTCAATGCCATGGCTACACGAGAGAACGCTTGCATGTGTGTTGATGACATCATGGGTCGCATCAGTGGTTGTATGACTCGCCGAAGAGCCTATAGTACGCCCGAGTGCTCGGTGGCGAAACGACGGATGCGCTCGGATTGGCAGATGCCGTCAGTATTGGCGGCGCCATCGGCATCGGCCGCTCGCTCGGCGACGAGAATGGTGGCATGTCCGGGAAACTGGATCAGGGTCTGGACCTGTCCATGCAAGCACAACAATGGTGCGCATAATGCAATATACCACATATGGTTAGCATGATTATTGCTACGTTTGTTTACAATTCTTCGCATACAATGATGGATGGACCGGTAACGCCAATACCTCATCCGGCGACACGAGAGCATTTCCCACACATTTTCGTTTGCAAATTCACTTTTCCCGACTACCTTTATCGGCATGACCGCCGGTCCTCCGACGCTCGCCGGATTCAAGGGGATGCGAAGCGACATTCTCGTCGCGCTTCGCAAGGAACAGCCATGCACCATCAAGGTGCTGGCCGATCATTTCGGCGTCACGTCCAATGCGTTGCGACGTCATCTCACCGAGCTGCTCGACGCCGGCTTGGTGGCGTATCGCCGGGAAATCCATGGGCAGGGGGCGCCGGTCTTCGTCTACTCCCTGAGCGCGTCGGGGGAGGCGCTCTTTCCGCGGGCCTACATCGACCCGCTGGTCGATGCGCTCGAGGCGTTGCGCGAGCGCGAAGGCACGGCCGCCGTGGCGCAGCTCTTTCGCCGGCGCTGGAATGCGATTGCGGATGCGGCCAGGCCGCGTCTGGCCGCCCTGCCCTTGCCCGAACGGGCCCAACTGCTCGCCGAGTTGCTCGCCGCCGAGGGGTACATGAGCGAGGCGATCCCGGGATTGGGTGACGCCACGACCATCCGACAGCACAACTGTGCGGTACGCGAGATCGCGTTGCGCTTCCCGGAAGTCTGTTCCGCCGAGGCGGAGTTCATGGAAGCGGTGCTTGGCGCGCCGGTGGAACGCCGTCTGCATCTCAAGGACGGGTGTCGCGCCTGCGAGTACGATGCCGGCGGGTCCGTCGAGGCGCACGCGCAGACCAAGGGGTCGCTGCCCGTGACTGCGACCGTTGGCCTGTCGCGTTCCAGCAGCGCGCCTTCCACCGTGCGCGGGTCCGTGCGTACGCATGTGCCCGACGTCTCTTCCGCACCCGAGACCTCACGATGAGTTCCTCGATCGAATCCCTGGTCAACAGGGAATACCAGTACGGCTTCGTCACCGACGTCGAGTCCGACGCGATTCCCCGCGGCCTCAGCGAGGAGACCGTGCGCCTGATCTCGGCCCGCAAGGGCGAGCCGGAGTGGCTGCTCGACTGGCGCCTCAAGGCGTTCAAGCGCTGGGAGGCGATGACCGAGCCGCGGTGGCCGAACGTGAAATACAAGGACATCGACTACCAGGCGCAGACGTACTACTCGGCCCCGCGCAGCGTGAAGCCGCTGCAGACGCTCGACGAGGTGGACCCCGAGATCCTCAAGACGTACGAGAAGCTCGGTATCTCGCTCAACGAGCAGAAGCGGCTTTCGGGCGTGGCGGTGGACGCCATCTTCGACTCCGTGTCGGTCGGCACGACGATGAAGGAGGAGCTGAAGAAGCACGGCGTGCTGTTCTGCTCCTTTGGCGAGGCGGTGCGCGAACATCCCGCGCTGGTGCAGAAGTACCTCGGCTCGGTGGTGCCGTACTCCGACAACTTCTTCGCCGCGCTCAACTCGGCGGTGTTCAGCGACGGGTCGTTCGTGTACATCCCGAAAGGCGTGCGCTGTCCGCTGGAACTGAGCACGTACTTCCGCATCAACGCAGCCGACACGGGGCAGTTCGAGCGCACGCTCATCGTCGCCGACGAGGGGGCGTACGTCAGCTATCTCGAAGGGTGCACGGCCCCGCAGCGGAGCACGAACCAGCTGCACGCGGCCGTGGTGGAGATCGTGGCACTCGACAACGCGCAGGTGAAGTACAGCACCGTGCAGAACTGGTATGCCGGCGACAAGAACGGCGTGGGCGGCATCTACAACTTCGTCACCAAGCGCGGCAAGGCGTTCACCAACAGCAAGATCTCGTGGACGCAGGTCGAAACCGGGTCGGCGATCACCTGGAAGTACCCGAGCGTCATCCTGCAGGGCGACAATTCGACGGGCGAGTTCTACTCTGTCGCGGTCGTCAACAACTACCAACAGGCCGACACCGGCACGAAGATGATCCACATCGGCAAGAACACGAAGTCGACGATCATCTCCAAGGGCATTTCGGCCGGTCACGGGCAGAACTCGTACCGCGGCAAGGTGAAGGTGCTGCCTCATGCGGACGGCGCGCGCAACTACACGCAGTGCGACTCGATGCTCATCGGCAACCAGTGCGGCGCGCACACGTTCCCGTACATCGAGATCGCCAATCACACGGCGACGCTCGAGCACGAGGCGAGCACGAGCAAGATCGGCGAGGACCAGATCTTCTACTGCAAGGCGCGCGGGTTGAGCACCGAACAGGCGATCTCGCTCATCGTGGCGGGCTTCTGCCGGGAGGTCTTCAAGAACCTGCCGATGGAGTTCGCGCTCGAGGCGCAGCAGCTCCTTGGCATTTCGCTGGAAGGGTCGGTGGGGTGAGGGAGGGATGGCAGACGGCGGACGGCAGACGGCAGACGGCGGATGACTGCCACGACCGGGCGCCGCTTCTCTGCCATCTGCCATCTGCCGTCCGCCGTCCGCCGTCCGCCGTCTGCCTCACCTGAACTCACTTCGCACCGCATACCATGCTGAAGATCGACAATCTCACCGCGAACGTCGGCGACACACAGATCCTCAAGGGCATTTCGCTCAACGTGAACGCCGGCGAAGTGCATGCCATCATGGGGCCCAACGGCTCGGGCAAGTCGACGCTCGCCCAAGTGATCGCCGGGCATCCGGGATACGAGGTCACCGGGGGCACGGTGACCTACGAGGGCCGGAACCTGCTCGAGATGGACGCCGAGCTGCGCGCGCAGGCGGGGATTTTTCTCGCATTCCAGTACCCGGTGGAGATTCCCGGCGTCTCCAATGCCTACTTCCTGCGTGCCGCCTACAACGAGGTGCACAAGGCGCGCGGCGAGGAGGAAGTGGATCCGATGGAGTTCCTCGACCTGATGACGCAGAAGCTCAAGATCGTCGAAATGGACGAGGCCATGCTCCAGCGTTCGGTGAACTTCGGCTTCTCGGGTGGCGAGAAGAAGCGCAATGAAATCCTGCAGATGGCGGTGCTCGAACCGCAGCTCGCGATTCTCGACGAGACCGATTCGGGACTCGACATCGACGCCCTGCGCATCGTCGCCGAGGGCGTCAACAAGCTGAAGCGGCCCGACCGCGCGACGATCGTGGTGACGCACTACCAGCGCCTGCTGAACTACATCGTGCCGGATTTCGTGCACGTCCTGGCGCAGGGACGCATCGTCCGGTCGGGCGGACCGGAGCTGGCGCTCGAACTCGAGGCGCGCGGCTACGACTGGCTGCTCGAACCGGCGGAGGCGACGGCGTGAGCCCGAACGTCACCTACCGCTCGCTGTTCGATGCGGCCAACGACAGCTCGGCCCGGGAGTGGCTGCCTCGGCTGAAGGCCGCCGCCATCGCGCAATTCGAGACCGTGGGTTTTCCGACCACGCGCGACGAGGACTGGCACTTTACGTCGGTGTCGCCGATCGCCGAGCGGACGTTCCGCCCGGTGCGGCCGGCGGCGTCCACGCTGACCGCCGCCAGCCTCGCGCCGTTCACCTGCGAACGCGACGACTGGCACCTGCTGGTGTTCGTGAACGGTCGGTTCGAGCCCGCGCTGTCGTCGTTTGCGCAGCTCGACGTCGAGGCGCAGGTGATGACGTTCAGCGAAGCACTCAAGGAAGCGCCGGAACTGCTCGCCGAACGGCTGGGTGCGCTGGCCCCGGCAGCGCAGGCGTTCACCGCACTCAACACGGCGTTCATGGCCGATGGCGTGGTGATTCACGTGCCGCAGGACGTCGTGCTCGACACGCCGGTGCACATCCTGTACGTCGCCGACGCGCACGCGGCCAATGCGTCGCAGCACCCGCGCACGCTGGTGATTGCCGATCGCGGCGCGCGGCTCACGCTCATCGAGACGTTCGCCTCGATTGGCGGCGCGTCGTACTTCACCAACCATGTCGCCGAGGTGATGGTGGGCGACGGGGCCCGGGTGGATCACTACAAGGTCCAGCGCGAGGGGGCGAATGCCTTTCACGTGGGCACGACGCAGGCGACGCAGGGGCGCGATTCGGTGTACCATGCCTTTTCGTTCGCCATCGGGGCGCAGTTGTCGCGCACCAACGTCTACTCGAAGCTGCTCGGGCCGAACGCCGAGGTGCGCCTGAACGGACTGTACGCGCTGGAGGAGGCGCAACACGCCGACCACCAGACGTTCGTGGAGCACATCGCGCCGGGCTGCTCGAGCCGCGAGCTCTACAAGGGCATCCTCGACGGGACGTCGCACGGCGTCTTCAACGGCAAGGTGTACGTACATCCCGAGGCGCAGCAGACCGACGGCAAGCAGACCAACCACACGCTGCTGCTCGGCGAGGGCGCGCGGGTGGACACCAAGCCGCAACTGGAGATCTTCGCCGACGACGTGAAGTGCACGCACGGCGCCACGGTAGGTCGGATGGACGAGATGGCGCTGTTCTACCTGAAGAGCCGCGGCATCGGCGGCGAGCGTGCCCGCGCGCTGCTCACCTACGCCTTTGCCGCCGACGTGCTCGAACTCATCGAGCTGGAACCGTTGAAGGTTGCGCTCGAGGCGCTGCTGTTCGAGCGCTTCATTCCGCCCGACGCGGCCTGAGGAACTTTCCGTGTCCGCCGAACTCGACGAACTGTACCAGAGCATCATCCTCGACCACAACCGCCGGCCGCGCAATTTCCGCGTCATGGACGACGCGCACGTGCATGCCGAGGGGAAGAACCCGCTGTGCGGCGACCAGCTGACGATTTGGCTCAAGTTCGACGGCGGCGTGATCAGCGACGTCTCGTTTCAGGGGAGCGGCTGCGCCATTTCCAAGGCCAGTGCGTCGCTGATGACGGCGGCGATCAAGGGGAAGACCCGCGACGAAGCCGAGCAACTGTTCACCAAATTTCACGGCGTCGTGACGGGGGCGCATCCCGAGGACGCGGAGTCGATGGGATCGCTGAAGGCCCTGAGCGGCGTGTCGCGGTTCCCGCTGCGGGTCAAGTGCGCCTCGCTGGCGTGGCACGCGATGCACGCGGCGCTGGCGCAGGACGGCGGACTGGCGGACGCCGCCACGTCCGAGGGAACCGGCGTCGATGAACCAGTGAGCACCGAGTGAGCAGCCGTCTGCAGCGGCCCGAGGCGCGGCCCGAGGCGCGGCCTGACACGCGGCCCGCGGATGCGCACCGCATGACCGTGGCGCGCGCGGACTTTCCGCTGCTCGCCGCCCAGCCGTCGCTGATCTACCTGGACTCGGCGGCCACGTCGCAGAAACCGCGCGTGGTGCTCGACGCCATTCGCGGTTACTACGAAACCGTCAACGCCAACCCGCACCGCGGCGCCTACAAGCTGAGCGGCGCGGCCACCGACGCATACCACGGGGCACGGCGCGAGATCGCTCGCTTCCTTGGCGCAGCCGATACCGACACGCTGATCTTCACGCGCGGCACGACCGAGGCGATCAACCTGCTGGCCACCGCGTGGGGGCACGCGCACGTGCACCGCGGCGACCGCGTGGTAGTCACTCGGCTGGAGCATCACGCCAACTTCGTGCCCTGGCAGCAGCTCGCGCGCGCCGTCGGCGCCGAATTCCGGGTGTGCGAACTGACACCCGATGGCCGCGTGGACCTCGACCAGCTGCGGGCGCTGGTGACCGCCAACACCCGGGTGGTGGCGTTTGGCCATGTGTCGAACGCACTCGGCACCATCAACGACGTGGCCGAGATCGTGGCCATCGCGCACGCGGCCGGCGCGGTGGCGTTCTGCGACGGCGCGCAGGGAGCGCCGCACCTGCGCGTCGGATTCGACGCGCTCGGCGTGGACGCCTATGCATTCAGCGGCCACAAAATGCTCGGGCCGATGGGTATGGGCGGCGTGATCGTGCGTCGCCGGCTGCTCGAGGCGATGCCGCCGTACCAGTTCGGCGGCGACATGATCGAGTTCGTTTTCGACGGCGACTCCACGTGGAACACGCTGCCGCACAAGTTCGAAGCCGGCACGCCCAACGTGGAGGGCGCGGTGGGACTGGCGGCGGCCGTGCGCTACCTCGACGGCCTCGGCATGGACGCGGTGCGCGCGCACGAGGTCTCGTTGACGCGGTACGCGCTCGAGCAATTGCACGCGATCGATGGCCTGCACGTGTTCGGCCCCGCCGCCGCCGAGGCGCGAAGCGGCGTGGTGAGTTTCACGCTGGAGGATATCCATCCGCACGACCTCAGCACGATGCTCGACGTCGACGGCATCTGCGTGCGCGCCGGCCATCACTGCGCCCAGCCGCTGATGCGCGCGCTGCACGTGGCGGCGACGGTGCGTGCCAGTTTCTACGTGTACAACACGCTGGCGGACGTGGACGCGCTGGTGGGGTCGTTGCGGAGGGCGAAGGCGCGGTTTGGGAGGTGAGACGGTAGACGGTAGACGGTAGACGGTAGACGGTAGACGGTAGACGGTAGACGGTAGACGGTAGACGGCGGACGGTAGACGGTGGACGGTGGATGGGCGATGGAGGCATCTTTCGATCATGCGCCGCATCGCTCTGTGTGCCGTTCTGCTCGTTTCCGCCGCCTGCGCCACGGGTGGCGACTCGCCGACGGGTCCGACGCCGGTGACACCGCCGGTCACGCCACCTGTGACGCCGCCCTTTACGCCACCAAGCGCCGACCCGCCGGCCGTGGCGCGCGAGTTCCGCGGCCTATGGGTGGCGACCGTGGCCAACATCGACTGGCCGACGGCGACCGGTTTATCGCAGTCTGCGCAGCTCGCCGAGATGCGCACCATCCTCGACCGCGCGCAATCGTTGCGCATGAACGCGGTCATCGTGCAGGTGCGGTCGGCGGGGGACGCGCTCTATCGGTCGTCCATCGAACCGTGGGCGAAGGTGCTCACCGGCACGCAGGGGGGGGATCCGGGGTGGGATCCGCTGGACGCATGGGTGAGCGAGGCGCATCAGCGCGGGCTCGAGCTGCATGCCTGGTTCAACCCGTATCGCGCCGGCAACGTGAGCGACACGTCGCGCCTGGCGCCCAACCACCTGGCGAAGGCGCGTCCCGACCTGGCGCGCATCGCCGAGGGCCAACTCTGGTTTGACCCCGGTGAACCGGAGGTGCAGCAGCAGACGCTGAAGGTGGTCACCGACGTGATCACGCGGTACGACGTCGACGCCGTGCATCTGGACGACTACTTCTATCCGTATCCAGTGGGGAGCACGCCGGTGTTTCCGGATGACGGGTCGTATGCGAAGTATCTCGCGGCGGGGGGCGCCGCGATGGCGCGCGCCGACTGGCGAAGGCAGAACGTCAACCAGTTCATCCAGCGGCTGTACAGCGAAGTGCATCGCGTAAAGCCGTCGGTGAAGGTGGGGTTGTCGCCGTTCGGGATCTGGCAACCGGGCTATCCGGCGGGCGTCACCGGACTCAATGCGTACACGGACCTTTTCGCCGATTCCAAGTTGTGGCTGCAGAGCGGCTGGCTCGATTACCTGTCCCCGCAGCTCTACTGGTCCACCTACGACACAGGGCAGCCGTTCAACGCCCTGCTGGACTGGTGGATCGCGATGAATACGCAGAAGCGCCATGTGTGGCCTGGACTCGCCGCGTATCGTGTGGCCGACGGGAAGACCGAGACGTACGCCGCGTCAGAGATCATCGCCGAGATCAACTCGGCGCGAGCCCGGGCCGGTGCGGCGGCGGGGGGCGGCAGCGGCACCTTGCTGTACAACACGACCTCGGTGCGCACCAACAAGGGCGGCATTGCGGACGCGTTGTCGTCGACCGGCTATCAGGCGACCACGCTGGTACCGGCCTACACCTGGCTCGACGCCGTGCCGCCCAGTGCACCGACGCTGTCGGTGACCACGGTGAGCAGCACCATGCACGCCGCGTGGACGCCGGCCGGCGCCGAGCCGGCACGCTGGTGGCTGGTGCAGTGGCGCACGGCGACGGCATGGAACGCTAGGGTCGTGTGGGGCGACGATCGCTCGATCGACCTCCCGTTCACGGGGAGCGCCGACCGCGCGGACGTGGTGGTGCTGACCGCGCTCGACGCGGCGTGGAATGCGTCGCCGCAGGCGGTGTGGCGTGCCGCAGTCCGATGAGCTGAGGCTTATTCTCGGACTGGGACTAGTCCTGGAAGCAGGCGCTCATGAGTCACGCGACGCACAAATGGTGAACGCTTGAGCAAAGCGTGCAACTCTCTGACCCTGGATCCGAGCGAGTCGTCTGGCACGAGCAACCACCAACGGGCTGGCGTCGGTTCGGGGGTTCCACCGACAACTTGGGCCTTTATGGACGAGATTATGCGCGCCCGCTGTGCATGGGTCGCGCCAGAGTCGAAAATGACGAGAAGTAGCCCTGGCACAGGGTCTCCAGCCCTGGTATCTCGCGCCAAGTTGCTGACGAGGGCGCCCTGATCCCAAGGATACCCATCCGGGGGAATCCTCGGCACAACGTAGCAGCTCATGCTCGGCACGAGTCGAGAGATCTCGCGGCCCCGCCAGCGGATCGTGATGAGGTCTCCGCTTTCGCCGAGAAACAGTGTCGTTGCTGCATAAGACTGCCCCGCTCTTCGAGCCCGAACGAGCACCGATAGCGTATCACCCGGCATCGTGACGCTGACCTCTTCGTCGCGACTCGAGTCGTTTCTGAGAACGACGCGCCCTGCGCAGGGAATGTCCAACGGATCAACGTGCACCCCCGAACCTGACCCTTGGGCGACTAATCCGGACAACGGAATACCCGCGTGAAGCAGCGCGACCACCAACTGGATTCCGATCTTCAAGGACGCCTCCCGTCGCGTTGAATCGTCTCAGCTTCTCCCAAGACGCGTTCAGTCAAATATCGCCACCCCAGCTCCGGCGCACCCCGATAGCGCTCGCAGGAGTGTGATCAGGGTGGCATTGCACTACTTCATGGCCGAAGAGGACGTCGCGGCCCGGTACGCGTGCTCGGAGATGCCGGCGGCATACGCAGAGAACGAAGCTGCCTCAATGCTGCGCTGCTTGCCGCGCCATCATAGCCCCAATAGCAGAGCTGCGGATCCGGCACGTCTCGCCGGAAGCGCAGTGACCCGACGGTGTCCAATCCCGCAAGCGCAATCCACTCGTGCCGAGGAACCGCGCAATTCTCTGAACCGGCCCTCTTATCCGCGCTGTATCGGGCCACCTCTAACATAAGTTCTGTGCCCTGTTCGTTGATCGACATTCCAAAGACCTCCGCACTGTCTTGCGCAAGCGATGGCACAATGAACTTCCCCCGAATTGGTGGACACCGGGTTTAGGCTGCTTGCCGATGGCGTGAACCTGCAGGACCACAAACGCGTCGGCACCGCGGCTTGTTCCCGGAACAGAGGAAGTCGTCGTGTAAGTGACCCTCGGGAGCGCATAGATGCCCCGGCGTCCAGCCCGCAGGAGAAGCCCGTCGCGTGGACGCATGAGTTACGGCGTTGGATGACACCGTTCGGCCGAGACTCGGCCACAAAGGTCGCTGTCGCTGGGCCCCGGTGTACTTGCAGGGGGGTTGCTCGGTCCCGGGAATCGGAACGGGGTGCAGCCAATGGCCGCGTGCATCGCCCCCGCCGATCACGAACAGTTGCACCACTTCATCGCCAGCTCAATCTGGGCTCCGACCCCACCGGAGACGGCATTGGCGCTCGACGCCCAGCGCATGGTCGGCGGGCTCGACGCCGTACTGATCATTGACAACACGTCGTTGCTCAAACAGGAACGGCACTCGGGGGGCGTCGCCCGCCAGTACTCGGAACAAGCAGGGAAGACGGCGAACTGTCAGGTTGTGGTCTCACTAACCTTGCGCGCAACGAAGTGCCTGCGCCGGTGTCGTTGCGGCTCTTCTTCCCGAAGAAATGGACAGACTCCCGCACACGCTTCAGCGCGTAGGCGTGCCCCTCAGTGCACGCGCCTATCGCACCAAGGGCGCTCCTCAAAGACGACCGAATGCCGCCAGTGCAAATTCCGTTTACGAGACGACCTCTACAGCGGCTCGAACCGCGCCTGGAAGAAGCGCAGATACTTGGGTTCGTACTTCATCGCGAGACCGGTGACCGACGTGCGCTGATCCCAGACCGCCTTGACCGACTCGGCCACGACATCCATGTGCGCCTGCGTGTAGACGCGGCGCGGAATGGTGAGGCGCGTGAGTTCGAGCTTCGGACGGTAGTGGTCGCCGGTCTTCGGGTTGCGGCCGGCGCTCACGATGCCGCGTTCCATCGACCGGATGCCGCTGTCGAGGTAGAGCTGCACGGCGAGCGTCTGCGCCGGGAATTCGTCCTGCGTGAGCTGCGGATAGAAACGCCTGGCGTCGAGGAAGATCGCATGACCGCCGACGGGTTCCATCATCGGCACGCCCCACTGCGCGAGCAACTCGCCGAGGTAGCGCACCTGGCCGATGCGCGAGCGGATGTGGTCGTCCTGCACCGACTCCGCCGTGCCGATGGCCATCGCCTCCATGTCGCGGCCGGCGAGCCCGCCGTAGGTGTGCAGCCCCTCGAAGACGACGACGAGGTTGCGGAGTTCCTCGAAGACGTCAAAGTTGTTGACCGCCACCCAGCCACCGATGTTGACCAGCGAGTCCTTCTTGGCGCTCATCCACGCACCGTCGGTGTAGCCGCAGAACTCCTTGAGGATTTCGGCCACGCGCTTGTTGGCGAAGCCTTCCTCGCGCTCCTGGATGAAGAAGGCGTTCTCCACGGCGCGCGTCGCATCGAGGTAGATCTTCACCCCATGCTTGTCGCCCCAGGCGCGCAGCGCCTTGACGTTCGCCATCGACACCGGCTGGCCGCCGGCCATGTTCACGGTCGCCGCCAGCGAGACATAGGCGATTTGGTCGGCGCCCTGCTCCTTGACGAGCGCATCGAGCTTCGTGATATCGACGTTGCCCTTGAAGGGACTGCGGTTCACGGGATCGTGCGCTTCGTCGCCGATGACGTCCACGAAGATACCGCCCGCCATCTCCTGGTGCAGGCGCGTCGTCGTGAAGTACATGTTGCCCGGCACGTACTGGCCCGCCTTGATGGCCGTACGACTCATCAGGTTCTCCGCACCCCGCCCCTGGTGCGTTGGCACGAGGTAGTTGTAGCCGTAGTACCGCTGGATGGCCGCCTCGAGATGATAGAAGTTCTCGGAGCCGGCGTAGGCCTCGTCGCCCACCATCATGCCCGCCCACTGGCGGTCGCTCATGGCGTTGGTGCCGCTGTCGGTGAGCAGGTCGATGTAGACGTCCGCGGAGCGGAGCAGGAACGTGTTGTAGCCCGCTTCGACGAGCGCGCGCTCGCGCGTCGGACGGTCGGTCATGCGCAGCGGCTCGACCATCTTGATCTTCCACGGCTCGGCCCAGGAACGGCGGCCGGCCTGCTGGCCCATCGTGCGCGGTAATTCCTTGTTGTCGGTCATGACGAGTGAGGGGCGCGATGGCGCCGGAAAGGGGATGCCGACGAAGGCGATAGTCGGAAATTCGTCAATCCGATCAGGGCTGATGGATCGGACGATTCATGACTCAATGTAAGGCAACCCCTGCCGCGCGTCAGTTGAGCCTCCATCATTAAAGGGTGACGAGCGAACGCCGACTGGAGGGTGCCCCGAAATGAAGGCATCCGGCCAGCGCCGGTTCTTCGCCGTCGGCCAGCCGAACTTCCTCTCGCCCGGGGATCCCATGCGTCGCCTGCTCTCCCTCACGCTCGCCGTCCTGAGTGCCGTCCCCACCCTCGCGCAGGGTCCTGGCGATCCCGCACTCGCCGCGCGCATCCGGCAGAACTACCGGAAGCTCGAAGTGAAGATTCCAGTGCGCGACGGGGTGAAGCTGTTCACCTCGATCTACGTGCCACGGGACACGACGCGCCGGTATCCGGTACTGATGCAGCGCACGCCGTATTCGGTGGCGCCGTACGGTGACACGCTCTTCAAGGCGGCGCTCGGGCCGTCGGCCAACGCGAAGTACGTGGAGGACGGCTACATCTTCGTCTATCAGGATGGCCGAGGCCGGCATTTCTCGGAGGGAACGTTCCGCGAGATGACGCCCATTCTCGAGACGCACGCGACGCCGGCGGACGTCGACGAAGGGACGGACACGTTCGACACCATCGAGTGGCTGTTGAAGAACCTGCCGACCAACGGGCGGATGGGACTCTACGGCACGTCGTACCCGGGGTTCTATGCCAGCGCGAGCTGCCTGGCGCGGCATCCGGCGCTCGTCGCCTGTTCGCCGCAGGCGCCGATGACCGACATTTGGATGGGGGACGACACGTTTCACGGCGGGGCCTTCCTGCTGCCGCATAACTTCGGTTTCTACGTCGGCTTCGGCCGCGGACCGCGGACCGAGCCCGGCTACGACAAGCGGTATCCGTTCGCAATGGGTACGCCGGACGCGTACCAGTTCTACATGGACCTGGGCCCGGTGGGGCCGGGGTCGCGGCGATACCTCACCGAGGGAACCGCACCGTACTGGGAGGAGATCCTCAGCCACCCGACATACGATGACTACTGGAAGTCGCGCGACGTGCGTCCGCACCTGCACGACGTGAAGGCGGCGGTGTTGACCGTCGGCGGCTTCTACGACACCGAGGACCTGCACGGCCCGTGGTGGGTGTACGAGAACATCGCCAAGCGGAGTCCCGCCACGGTAAACACGCTCATTGTCGGGCCGTGGTCGCACGGCGGGTGGAGTCGCGGCGACGGCACGGCGCTCGGCACCCTGCGGTGGACGTCCAGGACGGGACCGTTCTTCCGCGACTCGGTGGAGTATCCGTTCTTCTCGCAGCATCTGTACGGTGCGGCGAAGCAGGTTGAACCGGGAGTGATCGTCTTCCGCACCGGCGCGGACCGATGGGATCGCTATGCGACGTGGCCGGCTCCTGGCGCGAAGAAGACGGCGCTGTACCTGCAGCCCGGCGGCAAGCTCGGCTTTACCGCCCCCGGTGCCAACGGGGCGTTCGACCAGTACGTCAGCGACCCGGCGCATCCGGTGCCGCTGGTCGATCGCGTGGAGTCGCAGGGCATGCCGCGCGATTACATCACCGCCGACCAGCGCTTTGCGTCGCGCCGCCCCGACGTGCTGACGTACCAGACGGACGTGCTCACGGAAGACGTCACGATCTCCGGGCCGCTGCGTCCGGTGCTGCACGTCAGCACGTCGGGGAGCGACGCCGATTTCATCGTGAAGCTCATCGACGTCTTCCCCGCCGATGCGCCGATCTGGAGCGGCGACCAGAGCGGATTTCTGGTGGGTGGCTACCAGCAGCTGGTGCGCGGCGAGCCGTTCCGCGCGCGCTATCGCCGTTCGTTCGAGAAGCCGACGGCGATGGTGCCCAACCAGGCCGATTCGATCGCGTTCGACATGGTCTCCATCCACCACACCTTCCGGAAGGGGCACCGGATCATGGTGCAGGTGCAGAGCACCTGGTTCCCGCACGTCGAGCGCAACCCGCAGACGTTTGTGCCGAACATCTTCTTCGCCAAACTCGCGGACTACAAGATCGCGACGATGCGCGTCTTTCACTCGGCGACCAAGCCAACGCGGATCGAGGTGTTGCGGCTGCCGTAGGGCGACCGCTTCGGCCGCGCCGGGGCGATTGCGCCCCCCGCCCTAGCGCTGGCCGAGCCAGGACATCAGGTAGAGCACGTTCACCGAACCGTCCATGATGGGTTCGTTGGTGGAGTAGTCGCCCCAGTCGTCGTGGTAGACGATGAACCCCGTGTTCCACTTGGCGAACGAATCGGGCTTGGTAAGCGAGATGCCGAGCAGGTTCTTGTAGATGGACTTGTACACCGGCCCGTCAAGCAGCGCGCCGTCGAGCTGGTAGTTGAGCTTGTGCGCGATCACGGAGTGCGGATCGCGCGCAAACCCTCCACCGGCGGGAACGCCGATGACCATCGAAATGCCCCATGGGTTCGTGCCGAACAGCCAGTCGATGGCTGATTGCTCGAGCACGCGAAAGCGACCGTCGCCCGTCATCCGGCGGTACAGCATGCCCTGCACGGCGAGCGACGTCATGAGATCGTTGGAGCACCAGATGAACGGAATGCCGACATTGAACCCGTTGTGCGCGCGGGCGGCGACGGCGGCCATCCCGTCGCGGTAGTACCCGGCAAGTTGCGCGCGCGCAGCCGGCGGCGTGCGCCGCGATGCTTCGAAATGACCGATGTTGTGGAACGGATACCACTGGTAGTGACTCGCGGTGTCGGCGCCCATCCACGGCTTCACCTTGGCCTGGACGGCGTAGGCCATGGCGCGCCGCTGGTACCGGAGGTCGCCGGTAAGCGCGAACAGCGCGGCGGCGCCCAGTTCCATGTCGTCGGCCCAGTCATCTTCCTCGTAGAAGTACGGACCGCGCGCGGGAGCCGTCTGGCACGCACCTGGATACTTCTCGCCGAGCGCAAAGGCCGCGCGCGCCTTGCGCGCGAGCGTGTCGGCCAGCGCGGGATGGCGACTGCGCAGCAGCTGCGCGCCCAAGGCGAACGCGGCGGCGAACTTGCCGGCGGTGGACGCATAGCCCGTCGCCCGGTTCTGGTAGCGCAGGAGTCCCTGCGGAATGCCGGTGCACGGATAGAGTGGACGCGCGCCGCCCTTGCCCCAGCCATAATCGGCGGAATCGTTGGGCGGCAAGTCGAAGAACATGTGGTCGCGGTCATCGCCGAGCTGGTTGAGCATCAGCGAATCGTCGGGAAACATCTTCTGCAGCCAGGCAAGCCCGTGGCGCGCTTCGTCGAGCACGTCGGGCACGCCATTGGCGCCGGGGCGGCCATCGGCCTGGTAGTGGTCGCCGAAGGCGCGCGGGTTGTCGCGCCAGGCCTGCAACAGCTGGTAGGTGGCCGTGGCGGAGGTCGTGACGTACTGCAGATAGTCGGACGCATCGGCCCAGCCGCCGCTGGCCGGCACGTACTCGCCGGCCCGCGTGGGGTGGTCGACGACGATACCATCCTTGGTGTGCACCGACACGTTGTACACGGGGTTGAACGCCGAGCGCTGCTGGCGCATGTAGCGCAACGGCATGTCGGCCAGGCCGGCCCATACCTGCGAGCCAATCCGGATTTCGGGTGACGACAACGCGCCCGCTCGCACGCGGTACGTGCCGGGGGTGCGCAACGCCGAGAAATCGAGGCGATACGTCTCCACGCAGGGGCCGAACGCACCGGATGGCGTCGCCGGTCGCGCGGCGAGCACGACGCGCCCCGTGGTATCGACGACGTCGAAGCTGGTCACGGGCCGTGGCGCGAGCGCGCAGACGACGGCGACCTTGGGAGCGTCGGGAAGATAGCCGACGAGATTGACGCGAATGGCATCGCTGGCGCCGGCGGCGTCCTGCGCCACAACGGCGCTCGCGACGCAGAGCGCGAGCAGAAGTCCGGCGGCCCGGATGTACGAGACGTGGGTCATGATGTGTCGAAGCTAGCGCGGCACGGCGGACAGGTCGAGTATGTCCGGAACCAGTCGCCCTGGGACGAGTCGGCTCGGCGTCAAGCGCCCCGGGCTACAGGGCTTCCCGACCGGCGGCCATTGTGCGTTGGTACCACGCCTGCCGATTTTCCAGCAATCGCCCTCCCGCCACGCCTCACCCCTGCCATCCATGCGACGGTTCGCACTTCTTCTCGCCATTTGCGTCGCGGCGGTTGCCGCACCGCGCCCCGCACTGTCCCAGCGCACCGCCAAGCCTCCGCTGCACGGCCGGCACTGGATGGCGATCACCGGGAAACCGCTCGCCGCCACGGCGGGCGCCATGATGTTCGCCAAGGGCGGCAACGCCATCGACGCCGCGTGCGGCATGCTCGCCGCGGTGACGACGATGTGGGACGTGCTGAGCTGGGGTGGCGAGACGCAGGCACTGATCTATCACCCCGGTCTCAAGAAGGTGATCGGCATCAACGCGTTGGGCGTGGCGCCCACGGGCGCGACGGCCGAGTTCTATCGGGGCAAAGGATATCGGTATCCGCCGGAGTTCGGCCCGCTGGCGGCGGTGACGCCCGGCACTCCGGGTGCGCTGATGACGATGCTCGCCGAGTACGGCCGGCTGTCGCTCAGGGAGGTGCTGGCGCCGGCCATCCAGATGGCCGACGGCTATGCGATGGAGGCGCAGACCGCCAACTCGATCGAGGCAAACAAGCGGCAGATCAAGCAGTGGAAGTACTCGACGGCCGTCTACCTGCCGCACCTCGGCGAGAAACGCGAGGCGCCGGAGGCGGGCGAGATTTTCGTGCAGAAGGACCTCGCGGCGACGCTGCGCAAGCTCGTCGATGCGGAGCAGGCGGCACTGAAAGCCGGCAAGAACCGCAAGGAGGCCATCTACGCGGCGTACGACCGCTTCTACAAGGGCGACGTCGCGGCCGAATTGGTGCGCGGCACGCGCGAGGAAGGCGGGCTGTTCACGATGCAGGATCTCGCCAATTGGAAAGTGAAGATCGAGGAGCCGCTTTCGACGTCGTACAAGGGCGTAGAAGTCTTCAAGCTGCAGCAGTGGCAGCAGGGGCCGGCGCTGCTGGAGGCGCTGAACATCCTCGAGAACGCCGACCTCAAGGGAATGGGCTACAACAGCGCCCGCTACCTGCACACCGTCTACCAGGCGATGTCGATGGCGTTCGCCGACCGCGATTTCTACTATGGCGACCCCGCCTTTGCCCAGGGTCAGCCGATGAAGGGGCTGCTGAGCAAGGAGTACGCGAAGGCGCGGTACGCGCAGATCGACTGGACCCGGAACGACGCCAACGTGAAGCCGGGCGATCCGTACCCGTTCGAGGGGCGCGCGAACCCGCTCAAGACGCAGCTGGAGGCGTGGACGGTGTTGCCGTCGGCGACCACGCTACCGAAGAGTGGGCAGCAGGATCGGCTGCCGCCGCCTGAGACGGCGGACGGTGGACGGCAGACGGCGGACGAGGCGTTCAAGGAGGCGTTCTACGCAGGCACGACCTCCATTCAGGCGGCTGACGAAGAGGGCTGGGTGATTTCCGTGACGCCGTCTGGCGGTTGGGTGCCGGCGGTGATCGCCGGCAACACGGGCGTCGGATTGTCGCAGCGCGCGCAGAGTTTCGTGACGGCGGCCGCGGACGGGCCGTTCAACGTCATCGAACCGGGCAAGCGCCCGCGCGTGACGCTCACGCCGACGCTCGCGTTCAAGGAGAGTATGCCCTATCTCGCGTTCTCGGTGCAGGGCGGCGATTCCCAGGACCAGAACCTGCTGCAATTCCTGCTCAACGTTGCCGAGTTCGGCATGACCCCGCAGGAAGCGGTGGAGGCGCCCAACATCAACTCGTTCCAGATGCGGTCGTCGTTCGGACAGCACGAGAGCCGACCCGGACGCATGCTGGCCGCCGAGTCGCTGCCGTTCTACGTGCGCAACGACCTGAAGCGCATGGGGTACACGCTCGAGTTCGAGGAGCGCACCTCGGGCCCCATCACGGCGATCCTGTTCGACCGCAAGCACCGGACCATGTGGGGGGCGGCGTCCAATCACGGCGAGGACTACGGCATCGGGTGGTAGAAGCGGTCGGCTCCGCCTGACGCCGTCAGCACAGGTGCACCCCGACCGCCTTGAACGATGCCGTGACCTGCCGTCCCACAGCCAGCGCCAGCTCCTTGGCGGAACGCGTGGTGAGCGACGCCACCAGCGGTACGCCATCGATGTCCACGGTGACACGCGTCAGCGCGCCGAGTGTCGACACTTCCGACACGATGCCGCGGAACCGGTTGCGCGCCGATCCCGATGGCGACTCGAGCGACAGGACGATCTCTTCGGCGCGGATGACGGCGTATCCCGCGCCAGCCGGAAAATCGCCGACAGTGGACAGCGTCAACGGTCCCGACGTGAACTCGATGGCCCGGTGACCGTGGGCGAGGAGCGACGGTTCGCCGTCCAGCCAGTCGGGGGCACGATCCTCGAGTATCCGCACCTGGCCGGCCAGCACGTTCTCGGCGCCAAGAAACTCCGCGATGTACGGCGAGGCGGGCCGGCGGAAGAGTTCATCGGGCGCGCCCGATTGCAACGCCGCGCCTCCGTCGAGGAGAATCGCGATGTCGCCCAGCAATCCGGCCTCCGTGAAGTCGTGCGTCACCTGCAGCGTCGTGAGTCCCCATTCGCGGTGCAGCGCGCGCACCTCGCGACGCACCACGGTTCGGCGGCGCGGGTCGAGCGCACTGAAGGGTTCGTCGAGCAGCATCACGGACGGGCGACGCGCAAAGGCGCGCGCGAGCGCAACCATCTGGCGTTCCCCGCCGGAGAGTGTTCGCACCGACCGGCCAGCCAGCGCGTCGGCGCCGAAGCGGCGCGCGACGCTCTCCGCCACCTCGGCGGACGCCGCCCCATACGCGATGTTGCTCGCAACGCTCAGATGCGGAAAGAGATACGCATGCTGGTAGACGAGTCCCAGACCGCGGGCTTCGGGAGCGAGCGCGGTGACGTCGCGATCGTGCAGTAGCAATGCACCCGCGGTCGCCGGCACGATGCCGGCGATCGTCTCCAGCAACGTGGTCTTGCCCGACCCGGCCGGGCCGATGACCACGCCATACTGCCCGGTGGGTACCGTGAACGACACGCCGGTGAGCGCAAACGTGCCGTGGCGCGCCGAGAGGGACCGGCATTCCATCATGGCGCCACTCCGTCGTCGGCGCCGCGCAGCGCTCGCAATGCCGTCAGCGGGATCAGCGCGAGCACGGCGAGCACGGCCGCCACCGGCAGCGCGTCGCGCAGACCGAAGCTGGTGAACCGGTCGTAGCTGAGCACGCTGGCCACTTTCGGGTTGTACGTCAGCACCACGATGGCGCCGAACTCGCTGACCGCGCGCGCCCACATGACCACCGCCGACGCGATGAGGCCGCGCCGCGACAGCGGCAGGGTGATGCGATAGAAGGCGCGCAACGGGGAATCGCCCAGCGTGCGCGCCACCGCCTCGAAGCGCGGGTCAACCCGTGCGAACGCTTCGCGCGCCCCGCTGATGAAGAGCGGCGCGGCGACAAAAAGCATGGCCGCAATGATGCCCAACGGTGTGCCGACCACGCGCAGCCCAGCGGCAAGCAGGACACCGCCAACGGCCGACTCGCGCCCCAGCAGCAGGAGCAGCGCAATGCCGGCCACCGGGTGCGGAATGAGGAGCGGCAAGTCGAGCACCGCCGACAGCACCGCGCGGCCGCGGAAGTCGCGGCGCGCCAGCAGCCAGGCGAGCGGCGTACCGCCCAGCACGCCGAAGAGCGTGGCCACCGTGGCGGTCAGCGCGGTCAACCCGAGCGCGCCGCGCAGTTCGCCATCGCTCGCAAGTTGGCGGATGCCCGCCACGCCACTCGCGCCAATCAGCTTGCCGATGGGAACGGCGAGAAAGAGCAGCAGCAGGGAGCTGGCCAACGCCGCGAGCACCGCAACAATCCGGTGCATGCCGCGTCCGGCGGGAGCGAACGACACGGCGGCGGCCGGTGTCACGGGACCAGACCGGATGGAGCGGTTCCGACCACCTCGGGACGATCGAGGGCGTCGAGACCCTGGCTTCTGAGAATTCGGCGGCCGTCGGCCGAGAGCAGGAAACGGACAAACCGCTCTCCCAACTCACGGTGCGGTGCGGCCAGTGGCACTGAAACGGCATACACAATGGGCCGCCCGCGGAACGTGATCGAGTCCGCCCCCTTGCCGTGCACCCGCACGCTCGCCGTCGCGTAGAATGCCGCGTCAGCCGTCGCCGACAAGTCGATCCGGCTCGGTAGTTGCACAAACGGCAGGCCAAGTTGCCGGGCCATCGACTCGTACGACCAGATGTAGTCGAACTCTCCCGCCTGCAGCAGCCCGACGAGATCGGTTTCCTTGGAGCGCACGTTTCTCGCCGGCATGGCCCGGCGCAGCCGCTCGGCGAGCCCGGGTTGCGCGTAATGCCGTTCGGCAAGCTGCAGCACGAGCAGTGTGCGGTAGCCATTGGGGTCGAGCTGCGGATCGGCGCGACCGGTCTCCACGCCGGCCCCCTGGAGCACCTGCCACCAGTTGTCCGCGTTGATCGAGCCGGCGCCGCGGGACTTCGGCGTGTACGCCAGCACCATCCGGTTGCGCGCGAAACGCACGTACCACGTCGCGTGCGCGGGGACGAGCAATTGGGGAAAGACGTCCTCATCGGCGAGGGCGATGATGTCGGGGATCTTTCCGAGTTCGGTGAGCTTGCGCGCCGACTCCAGCGAACCGGCGCTTTCCTGCAGCACCTGCACCTTCTCGCGCGCGGCAAACGAGTCGAGCGCCACCCGCAGCGGGCGCGCCAGCGAGCCAGCGTTGAACGCCACCAGGGTCCGCGACATGCCAGTCCGGTCGGTCGGTCCGCCACAGGCGGCGGCAAGGAGCGTGAGCACGAGAATCTTGCGACAAGTCATGTGCGTAGTGTCACCCAATTGCGGAGCCCGCTCAAGGCTCCGCCGTCCGTTTGCCCTTCCCCTGCGCTGCGTCGCCCCGGCACGACCGGACCCGGGACGGTATATTCGGTCGCACTCTCACTCCCTCCCTCCCCGATGCCCGATCTCGCCCTCGAACTCCGGGGGATCACCAAGCGGTTTGCCGCGCACGTCGCCGTGCGCGACCTGTCGCTCGCCGTGCCGCGCGGCGCCGTCTACGGCCTGCTCGGCCCCAACGGCGCCGGCAAGACGACCACGATCCGGATGATCCTCAACGTGATCGCGCCCGACTCGGGTTCGATCACCCTGCTGGGCGTACCCAATACCGCGCCTGGCCTGCTCGATCGGCTTGGCTACCTGCCCGAGGAGCGCGGCCTGTACAAGAAGATGCAGGTGCGCCGTCTCCTGCGCTTCCTCGCCGAACTCAAGGGTGTAAGGGCCCGCACGGCCGACGCCCGCATCGACGAGTGGCTCGACCGGCTGTCACTGCGCACCGCCGAGAAGGACTGGGGCAATGCCAAGATCGACGAACTTTCGCGCGGCATGCAGCAGAAGGTGCAGTTCATCGGCACGCTGCTGCACGACCCCGACATCGTCATTCTCGACGAACCGTTCAGCGGCCTCGATCCCATCAATTCGCAGGCGCTGAAGGACACGGTGGTCGACCTCAAGCACCGCGGCAAGACGGTGATCTTCTCCACCCACCTGATGGACAACGCCGAGCGCCTGTGCGACTCGGTGTGCATCATCGCCCGCGGCGAGAAGGTGCTCGACGGCACGGTGACGGGAGTGAAGTCGGAACACCACAAGCGCAATATCGCTCTCTCGATCGCCGGCGATCCGTCCGCCGACGTCTCGGCCATCCTCGGCGACCACTCGCTGGTGTCGCGCATGGACGATTCCAACCGGTTCTTCGAGATCGAGATGGCGGTGGGCGGCGATCCGCAGCACCTGCTGCAGCGCCTCGTCGCCGCCGGCGCCGCCGTGCAGCGATTCGAACTGATCCAGCCTTCGCTCCACCAGATCTTCCTCGAGAAGGTCGGTGCAACGGGCGTCGAGGAGGGCATGTCCGGTCATGGCTAAGCTCTGGGCGGTCATCAAGCGCGAGTTCCTCGAACGCGTGCGCACCAAGTGGTTCATCATCGTCACCGTGTTCGGCCCCGTCTTCTTCGGGGTCATCATGGTGCTGCCGGGCTATTTGTCGTTCAAGGGCATGCGCGACGTGAAGGTCGCCGACATCCGGATCATCGATGCGACGGGCACCGGACTGGGCAACCGCATCGCGACGCGGTTGAACGGCGGCCCGATGGGCGACGCGGCGGCCACGCAGGTGGTCATTGTCACCCCCGACAAGGTGCCGGCGGCGGAGTCGCTGGCCACGAAGGACGTCATGGCGAAAACGCGCCGTGGCTATCTGGTGGTCGACTCGCTCACGATCAGCGAGCAGAAGGCGCGCTACGCCGGGCGCAATGCGTCGTCGCTCAACGAGGTCCAGGTGATCGAGAACGCCCTGCGGTCGGCCATTCTCGGCCAGCGCCTCGAACGCGAGGGGCTCGACCCCAAGCGCGTCGAAGCCCTGACGCGCGTCAAGGTCGACATGAACGCCGAACGCATCACCGACAAGGGGCGCGGCGGATCAGGCATCGGGAGCGCCATCTTCGGCTTCCTGATCGCCTTCCTGCTGTACATGATGATCGTCCTCTATGGCCAGAACATCTTGCGCGGCGTCCTCGAGGAAAAGACGACGCGCGTGGCCGAAGTCATCGTGTCATCGGTCTCCACGGATGTCCTGCTGGCCGGCAAGGTGATTGGCGTCGGGGCGGTGGGGTTGCTGCAACAGGCGGTCTGGCTGACGAGCGCCGCCGGTCTCTACCACTTTCGCGCGAAGATCTTCGTGACGCTCGGCATGCCCGCCCTGCCGGCCATCCCGCTTCCGCAGGTGCCGGCGTCCCTCATCGTGGCGCTCGTGCTGTTCTTCATTTTTGGCTATGGGCTCTACGCGGCCCTGTTTGCCGCCGTCGGGGCTATGGTGTCAAGCCAGGAAGACGCCAACCAGGCGGCACAGCCGGTGGTGATGCTGCTCGTCTTCAGCATCATCTTCGCCCAGCCGGTGATGCTCAACCCGACGAGCCGCCTGGCCGAGATCGTGAGCTGGATTCCCTTCTCGGCGCCGGTCATCATGCCCATGCGCATGAGCGCCATCTCCGTGCCGTGGTACGAGCTGGCCGGTTCGCTGGCGGGCGTCGCCATCACCTGCGCCATCTGTGTCTGGCTTTCCGCGCGCATCTACCGCGTGGGGCTGCTGATGTACGGCAAGCGGCCGAGCCTGCGCGAGTTGGCGAGGTGGATCAAACAGTCGTAGGGTCGGCCACACGAGAAGGGAGCGGCCTTCAGCGCGTCGCACCTCGCGCCGGGGCCACGCCCTACCTCCTGCGTGTGGCCTCGATGAGCGCTTCCATGTGGCCGAGGTAACGCTCGAGCGCACGCTTGCCGGCCGTGGTGAGGCGGAACTCGCTCTTCGGCACACGGCCGTCGTAGCCTTTCTGGCAGGTGACGTAGCCGCCGTCCTCGAGCTTGCGGGCATGCACGCTGAGGTTGCCGTCGGTCAGCGCCAGCAGGTCGCGCAAGTCGGTGAAACTCAGCCGGTCGTTCACGGCCAACGCGCTGATGATGCCCAGCCGGACGCGGTCATGGATGAGCTTGTCGAGCGCGGTCGGCACGGGTTGGCCGCCGAGCACCGGAACAAGCGCGGGTGCGGGAGTCGCCGGCTTGCGCTCGCCGCGCCGCGCGGCGGTTGAAGATCCTTTAGCCACCGTGGTACCTCGCGATGAAGAACCCGAAGATCAGGTGCGCCGCGCCGAACCCCGCGCCGAGCAGCCACGCGTGCGTGGCCACGGGCAGAAAGAGCGCGGCGGTCCCGAGAAGGACGAGCCCCGTCCCGAGCACGGGGACGGCGCGCACCGAGAACGCGCCGCCCGACACGACGGCCGCGCCGTAGCAGACGAGCCAGGTTCCCGGCAGCAGCCGCCACGCGCCACCTGGCGCGAGTGCGGCGGTGAGCACGGCGCCGGCGACGAGCGGCGGCGCGAACGCGAGCGCAAAGGTCCGCGCCGGACCGGTACGCAGCGATTGCCCCGAGCGCTTCGCCTTGCGCGCCACGGCGGTCAGCGTCACGGCCACGGCGACGGCCGCGGCCACGAGCCAGATCGAGAGCCACTGCGCCGGCGACGCCGCGCGCGGCGCCAGCACCGCCGCCGCCACGCCGATGAGCCCGGTGCCCATCATCCCCGAACCCGACACGGACGTGAACCGCCCGGCACGCACCATCGTATCGCGAATGAACGCGAGTTGGTCGGCGGCGTGGTCGGCCAATGCCGCAGGTGGACGGGAGTCGGAGGGACGCATCGACTTTGAAATATAAAGAGAGTGGCCGGAAAACAAGAAGGACCGGCTCCCGGAAGCCGGTCCTCTTGCCGCGCTCGGCCCAGGCCGCGCGCAACGACCAATGCGTTGTTCGCATCGGTCATGCACAAGCTACAATCAATCCGTCAATTCGCGCCAGAGTATTCGCAAACTTTTTTTCACAACGCCGCGCCGGTCACGCAATGGCGATCGAACGCGCTCACCAGATCCTGCACGACCTCGGCCACCATGCGTCCTTCGATCTGGTGCCGCTCGAGCATGCCCACGATCCGTCCGTCCTTGAGCAGTGCGATCGACGGCGATGACGGCGGATAGCCCGTGAAAAACGCGCGCGCCGCCTTGGTCGCATCGACATCCTGGCCGGCGAATACGGTGAACACCTCGTCGGGCGTCACAGTGTGACGCAGGGCGGCCGCCACCGCCGGGCGCGCATTCCGCGCCGAGCAGCCACACACCGAGTTCACGAAGACGAGCGCCGTGCCTTTCGCGTTGCCGAGCGCCTCGGCGACGTCAGCTGCCGTGCGCAGTTCCCGCATGCCGAGGCGGGTCAGTTCTTCGCGCATCGGCGCGACCATCGGTTCGGGATACATCATGACAGACTCAATCCGGCGTTTGGGGGGTCGGAGGTCCAGCCGTGGGACGCTCTAGCGGGCAAGGGTGAGAATGGCCGCCTGCGGCACCACGAGATATCGCTCATCCTCGAACGTTATCTCCACGGCCGCCTTGCGGAAAAACAGGGCATAGTCGCCCACTCGCGCCTGCATCGGCACATGCCGGGTCTGCGTCCCGGACGTGATACGCCACGGTTCGTCGAGGTGATCCTCCACCGCCGGCAACGGCTGCCCCGGGCCGGTGGCGATGACAGTGCCACCCTGCACCGGCTGCCCTTCCACGGCGGTTGCCGGCAGGTACAGTCCAACCTTCGTGCGCTCTTCGCCCTCCTCCACCCGGATGAGGACGCGGTCGCCGACCACGATCAACTCTTTCTTCATGACGGACTGCAGACGGTAGATGGTAGATGGTGGACGGTAGATGAATGGCGGGTTGGGGGCAAGCGTTCCCGGTGTTACCGCACTAGCCACAGCTTCTTCTGCGGCCCGCGCACCCAGCGTGGGGTGCCATCGGTACCGATGGTCATGTCCTCTTCGAGGGCCATCCGCACGGCTTGCCCGTTCCATTCGGCAACCGGCGTGGTGGCCTGTAGTTCGATGGAGTACCACATGTTGGCAATCACCTTCGCGTCGCCGCGCCCCGGTACGCCGTTCTGGTAGTCCCACAGGCCAATCAACGGCCCCGCACCGTGCCCGTGCTTGCCGATGGGATGCGAATAGATGGTGCCGTTCACTCCCTCGGCGTTCATCTGCCGCAACGCGGTGGCAAGGATGTCGTTCCCCGTCCGGCCGGGGTGGATTTCCTTCATCACGATGTCCTGCAGCGCGTTCGCATTGGAGAGTGCGCGCTTGAGCCCGGCCGGTGCATCCGATTCGCCGGCCTTGAGCACGTACGCCATGTGCTGCGTGTCGCTGTTGAGGCCGAGCGCCGTGATGCCGACGTCGCAGTGCAGGACATCACCTCTCTCTATCACTGTATCCTCGCCCAACACCTCCGCACCCGCTCTCTGCACCTCGATGCTCGGCTGGAACCACGTCCCCAGCCCGAGGTCGTTCACCCGTTGCCGCCACCACCAGACCAGGTCGCTGGCCCGAGTCTTCCCGGGCACGATCGCCTTGCCCGAGTACATCTCCCCCACCAGCTCCCATACGAGCTGCTGCAGCTGCCCATAGAACGCCTCTTCATCGGCCACGCGCGACGCGATGAACTGCAACGGGAGTTCCTCGGCCGGCTTCAGGCGCGCCGTCCAGCGGTCGCCGAGCGCTTCGGTCATGCCCAGGTATTCGCCGTGCGTCAGCCCGTCGGTGAACGCGAACGTGCGCGAGTAGTCGATGCCGATGACCTTCGGCGATCGTTCGTCAACGACTTGCCGCAGCAGCTTCCACTGCTCGTCGCCCCAGAGCTCGGCCTGGCGGCCAGCCACGGCGGCCTCCACCGCGAGCGTCGAACGCCGCGCCTCCCACACGCCACCCTGCGACGACCCGCCCAGCGCGATGCGCTCGAGGCACGATCCGTCGCCCGGGTCCGTGCGGCCGCTCGCCGAGCACTTGTCGAACACCACGTAGATGGTGCGGCGGCGCGCCGCGAACGTCGTGGGCGCGACCAGGGAGGAGAAGACCGGATCTTCCGCGTACTCCCGCATCGGCACGATCCACATGTCGATGCCGTGCACGCGCATCAGGGCGGGGAGCACGGTCTTCATGCGGGTCTCGAGCCAGCGTTGCTGCCGCGCTGCCTGTTCGCGCAGGGTGCCGAACGGATGTGCGAGGTCGGCGAGGCGCGCGGCGGGGCGCTGGGCGAACACCGGCATCGCGGTCAGGAGCACGGCCGTAGCGAGCGACCGGCGCGCGGAATGTGTCATGGGAACCCTGCCTGTGAGACGAGACGCGGAAGACGAGGCCCGAAGATGAGACTCAGCTCGCCGGCGGCGACGACGGCTCCTCTGTGTCGGCGCGTCGGGCTTCGGACACCCGTTGCGCCGTGGACGTGCGATGCTCACGCGAGAGCAGGATGCGGCGCACGATGGTCACCACCACCGCCAGCAGCGCGGTGAACGGGAGGACCAGCAGCATGCGCCAGATGAGCACCTGGGTTGCGCCCGGCAGCCAGTCGCTGAGCGCCGCCGCGCCGCTGCCGATCTTTTCCAGTCCGAGTGCCGTGAGCGCCAGCGACACGATGATTTCGGTGCCCGCCTCGAGCGCGGCGAAGATCGGCGCGCGCCACCACCAGTGTCGCACCGTGTAGTTGGCCAGGTGCGCCGTGAGCATCACCAGCAGCAGCACGCCAAACAGGACGAGCGTCGCCCCGACCCACAGCCCACTCTCCGGCGACCCGTGCGACAGCACGTACGCGCGGTAGAGCCGGAGCACGACGCCGGTCAACAGCGCCATCTCCGGCAGCGAGTGCGACAGCCGCCGAATGACCGCCTTATCTTCGACGGCCTGCCAGGCGATGGTCTTGCGCGGAAAGAGATCAGCCACGGATGGAAGATACGACGTAAGCGCGCTTCACGACAACGAACTACGGCGTCGGCATGGTCTTCGCCAGCCAGCCCAGGCTCTCGCGCACGTGGGTCCGCCAGTACGCCCAGTCGTGCGCCCCCGGGTATTCGTCGTATGCCAGCGCCACGCCGCGCGCCGCCAGGGCATCGCGGAAGGCGCGGTTACCGGCAACGAAGGGATCGCCGGCGCCGCAGTCGGCCTTGAGCGCCGGCAGTGTGGCGCCGCGCGCCCGGGCGCGGTCGAGCAGGTGCACGGGATCCCGCGCGTACCACGCCGCCGTGTCACGGCCAAAGATGGCGCGCATGCTCTTGCCCACGGCACCATTCCGGATTCTGGCCCACGAGGAATCGACCGACCCCGCCGGGCGGCTCAGCACGCCGTCGCTCGCCCACTCCAGCGGCCAGACCACGCCCGAGTGCGACGCCGCCGCCCCGAACAGCTCGGGGAACTCCAGCGAGAGCATCATCGCCGCGTACCCGCCCATGCTCAGCCCGGCAATGCCGCGGTGCGCGCGGTCGGCGCGCGTCCGGTACGTGCCGTCGACGAACCGCACGAGGTCGTACGCCACGTAGTCGTCGTAGTGCGGCCATGGCACGCAGAACGTGCTCGCCTCGCCCGCGTAGGCCGGCAGCGTGCGCTGGCAGGTCGGGACGTCAGGGAGCGAGTTCCACGTCATCCACCAGGAGTCGTCGCCATCGGGCATCACGACGATCATCTCGCGACCGCCCGCCGCCACCAGCGTGTCCATGGCCGCGTCGATGTGCCCGGCCTTCACCCAGTTGGTCTCGTTGCCGCTCCAGCCGTGCAGGTAGTAGGCCACGGGGTAGCGCGTGGTCGAGCGGTCGTACGACGGCGGGAGGTAGACCACCACGTGCTTGTACGTGCCGAGGGCGTACGACCAGAGGGAGTCGGTGACGACGCGGCCTGCGGGCGCGCCCTGAGCGCCGAGCAAGGCTGCCGTCGTCGCAACAAGGAACGGCAGAATCCCGGTGAACCTCTTCATGCGTCCGCCTCCACGGCCATCCACACCACCAGCCTGATATCCTCGTCGCCAATCGGCGGCAGCGGTTCCGGCGCCTTCCAGGGCTGAAATCCCCGTTCCTTCACGAAGGCCCCAATCCGCCTTGTAGCCTCGGCGCCGTCCGACGTGTCCTTGTTGAACACCTGTCGCAACGCCCGCTCGTCCCGCATCCCGCGCGGCGCCTCCAGCGAGGCCACCAGCCGGTCGCCTTCCTCCAACGTCATCTCCTCAGGCCGGAAGGCCCGCACGTGCGCGGCCGCCTCCCTGAACAGCGGCCGAATCCTTGGCTGCAGGTTCGCCGGGTCGGTGGCCCACGCCCATTCCTCTCGAATGTGCGCCCGCGCCAGCTCCCATGCCTCGTACGCCCCCTCGCGCAAATCGTCCGGCATCAGGCGCGGCGTTCCCGGCAGGCAGGTGATCCGCCGCAGGCAGCCCAGCGCGTCGCCGATCACGGGATTCTCGCGATTCCACGGAACCCACCGCAGCAGCACCTTGTCATCCACCCGCACGCAAAAGAAATGTCCGCGCTCCTTCCCCTGCCGCAACCCCGATCCTGCCGCGCCGGGAAGAGCTCGAATCTGCGCTTCAAGCCCCTGTTCGATCGCCTTCCGAAGCTCCTGGCGGTACTCCTCGCCAGAATGTGCACTGGCCCCTTCGCCCCCCTGCTCGAAGATCGTGGCGTCCTCGCGCCGCAGGCGCTCGATCTCCTCCAGCGAGTCGGCAAAGTTCAAGTCCACGGCAGCCGCGCCAGGGATCACCTCGGAATCAAGGCCCACGCTCGCTGCGGCCTGCGCCAGCTTCACCCGAATCCGTTCCTCCAGCCGCAGCATTCCATCCAACTGAGCATCGGGAAAGATGCACGTCATCCAGATGTCCGCATGCGGGCTCCCGATCCGGTCGATGCGCCCGTGACGCTGCACCAGACGCATGGGATTCCACGGAAGATCGTAATTGATGATGCGCGCCGCTTGCTGGAGGTTCAGTCCCTCTGATAGCACGTCGGTGGCAATCAGCACGTCGAACTTGTCGTCCTGATACCCGGCTGGCGCCTCTGACGAAATGGGCGCGAAACCGTAGATAGCCTCATGCCGCCCCACCCCGCCCGCCCCTTCTGATCCTCGCACCTGGGCAATCCGACCGCGATACACCGCCAGCCGGCGGTCGGTGGCCATCCGATCCATGAGATGTTTATAGATCCACTCCACCGTGTCGGTGAAATAGCTGAAAACCAGCACCTTGCGGCGGTTCCGCATGTCTTCCTCGCCGACCCCGTGTTGTTCGGCATGGGCGGCGATTGCCGCCAGTTCCTCGATCAGCAATTCAAGCTTCGGGTCCGTCTCGCGCCGCACGGTGCGCGCCCGCTCGTAGAACCCGAGCAAGATCGCGCGGTCGTTCGCCACCGCCGCCCGCAGACGTTCCACATCGTATTCCGCCGGGTCAATGGCATCACCCTCGGCCAGCAATTCGTCCCAGCTTTCATCGGTATCCACGTTGCTCAGCTCGCCAAGCAAGTCCGACGTGGGAAGCTTGCCGGCGTCGAGCGCGCGCAGAAACAGGTCATGCGCCGCGATCATGCGTTCCAGCGTGTTGGCAAAGGCGTGCGCCGACGATTCGAACCTCTTGAGCAGTCCCGAACGGATGAGCCCGACCAGTGCCACTTCGCGTGCCTCAGGCGCCTCGCCGCGCCTGAACAGCGACGGCACGTACCGCGCCATCGAGAGCGCCGGCACTCCATCCTCCGGGGCGAGCTGCTCGGCGAAGTCGGCAAAGAATCCCGGCAGCACTTCGTCGAGGTCATACCCCCGCGACTTCACGTGCGGGCGGGGAAACTGGATGGTCTGCGTCTCGCCGCCTATCCGCACGCGGTCGTTCGGATAGTAGCGCTGCACGAAATGCCGCGTACGCCGCACTGTCGTGGCGTCGAGAATGTCGAACAGCACGTCTGGCTTGAGCGAGAACGGGTCCGTCTTCATGGCCTCGTCGAATCGACGCTTCAGCGAGGCGATGCCCAGTTCCGCGAACACGGCGTCATGACCGACAAAGAAGAGCAGCAGATTGTACAGGTCCCACAGCGAATTGTTGACCGGCGTCGCGGTCATCAGCACCACCTGCTTGGGCGGATCGCCCTGCAGCAGGCGCCGCAGCGCCGCGGCAGCCTTCGTCTCCGCATTCCTCAACGCATGCGCCTCGTCCACCACGATCAACGAGTACTCGGCGGGGAGGCTCTTCAGTTGCCGTCGCGTTCCGCCCAGTTCCTTCTCGTCGGCAAGTTCGTTGAACGAAATGGCCTCGATACCAAGCATGAACCGATGCTTGAACCGCGCCCACGAACCATCCCGCAGCGCCGCCGGCGCAATCAGCAGCGCACGCTTTCGATCGCGCTCAATCGTCTGCCGTAGCAGTTCACCGGCGAGAAAGCTCTTGCCCAGGCCTACGGAATCGGCAATCAGCACGCCATTGTACCGCTCCAGAATGCGCCGCGCCCGGTCGAGTCCGTCGTTCTGGAACCGCGTCAGATGCAGCACGCCGTCCGGCGTGCGCTCCCCATCGAGCTCGGCGTGATATTTCTCCCACAGCACGCGCAGGTAGATGAGATACGGGTCGTACGGCTCGAACCGTGCCTCATACAGCGCCGCCAGGTCGTACGGTACCGCCTCGGCCCAGAGCGCTTCGTACCACTCTTCCACCTTCTGCGTGACGTGCGGCTGATACTGGCCAAGGTTGAGCTCGAGGTTCGACACGAGCCCGGCCGCCGTGAAGTTCGACGACCCCGCCAGCACCCCCTGCCCGTCCTGGAAGATGAATGCCTTGCCGTGCAGGAACCGCTTCTCGTACCGCCGCACTTCCATCTTGCCCGACTTCAGGAACTCCAGCAGATGCTGGATCGCGTGATCCGTCGCGGACGCAAAGGCCATCGCATCGCGGTCGCGTAGCAGGCCGGCTTCGTTGAGGTGCAAGGCGTCCCGCAGCAATGCGTTCTCGAAGCGGGCGCCGCGCGGATCGCCGAGGTGCCGCGTGGGCCGCGCCGGTGGCGGTACCGGCTCGGCGCCGAGCAACAACCGCACGCGTCCCACCTTCTCGAGGGCATGGACCACGCGCCCAAAGCCCTCGGGGTTGAAGTACCCCGACGCGATGGCCACGTCCGTCGGTTGCACGAGGTGCGTCGCCAACCATTCGAGACGTGCCTCGAGCGCGACCGCGAGCGTATTGCCGTTCCGGTTGTCGACGAACTCGGGCTGCGGCGTTGGTGGCATGGTCATGGTCAGAGTGCCTGCTGCTCTTGGGTGGCACCGGCTGCGTGATCGGGCGGCAATACGTCCTGGTACAGATCGTCCAACGACCAGAGATACACTGTCTTTCGGCTCGCCATCGCCGCCTGTCGGAACTCCGGGGTGAATCCACCGGCGGCGACGTAGAGCAAGGGAGAGTTCTGCTGCTGCGCGTCGTGTGCCCATTTGACCCCGGACTCGCTGAGTCGCCGCAACGCGTCGAGATGATGGGTATGCACCGCCATGCCGACAGGAGTCCGATTCCATTTGACCGCGCCGGTCAGTACGTGCCCTTCCGTCAACCGTGCAACGATGTCGATTTCCAGAGGAGTGCGGCGATGGTCTTTCCCTTCCCAGCGTCCCCAGTTGCGTACCAAGGGCAATCCAAGCGCGCTTTTCCTTCGATAAAAGGCCTCTTCCGCCACGCGTTCAAAGACATGTCCCATGTGCATATCGAGGTGCGGTTGGACATGCTCTTTCCAAACCGCACGCGCTCCCTGTGTGGCCAGCGCACTTTCCCAAGGGTCAACAAATCGGTAGAAGAACTGGACTGCCGGGTCGGTGAGTCGAAACCGTGCCGGATCACGCGAGGTGGTTTCGAAATTGCGCGACGAGCCCACGTACCCGAGATGCCCGAGGCGCTCGAGTTTGTCTCGCAGCGGCGTGCCTACGTCCAATCCGGCGGACTGGGCGATCTCGTTGAGGGTCGTGCATCCCTCGCCTACTGCTCGCAGGATTGCCTGGTATTTCTGGATCTCTCGAAGTCCCTGTTCCTGAAGAAGTGCTGTGCGGACGAGATCTCGAACTTCGCCTGAGGTGTCGAGCATGAGGGATTGCACGTTCTCGGCGAGAGAGCGTCGCTTGTCGATGGCGGCCAGGTAACGCGGCGTGCCACCGAACACGCCATATGCCAGAGCGCGGTCCCGCAACGTCGGAAATCCCGCGAGTTGCCCGGCGTGCCAATACGAGAACGGCTTCAGGTGGCATTGCCATGCAAAACGCCCATACAGCGCGCCGCCACCGCTATTCAGTCGTTCGAGCAAACGGAGCGAAGATCCCGCCAGGATCAGCACGAGCGGACGTTTGGGACGACGCGCTTCCCAGACCGCATTGAGTTCCGAGGCCACCCCCCGCAGGCCCTCCTCATCCTCGCCCAGGTACTGGAATTCATCGAGCGTGATGGCGAACGGGGCTGGTGCCTGATACTCGAGCATGAGGCGGAAGACGCTCCGCCATGTGGGATAGTCCTCGATGTGCAGAGGCTGGCCGCTCCATTCCGCAAAGGCGTGCAGCAGCGCGACCCGATTCTGGGCCGGCGTGGTTTCGGCGGCGGTGAAGTAGAAAGCGGGGGTATCGCCCCAGACCCGGTTGAGCAGGAAGGTCTTTCCCACCCGACGCCTGCCGTACATCAGCACGAGTTGCGGCACACCCTTCGCCATGAGTTCGCGCAGGCGCTTTCGCTCGTCGTCGCGGTCGATCAGTGGGGTGTTGTCGGTGGGCACGGGGTCTCCAGCATATAGTACCATCGTAATGGTATACTATTACGATAGTATGCTATTGTAATGGTAGCATCACGTCAAGACCTCACAGGCAGCCGTTGCGTACTCCGGTTCAGCCCAAACAGGTGCGCTGCTCTCTACGTCTGGCGATGCGAGAACACCCAGCGATTCGCCCGAATGAAGTCGAGCGTCTTGATGGCGCGTACTCCGAAGGCAGTGCAGGCTGTCGGGATTTTCGGCCGGTCGGCGGTACCATCGTCGTTCTCGCCGGTGACGACGACGGCGCCGTGCACCCTGGCAAGCGCGATCACGAATGGGTCTGCGCCCGAACGACCGCGTCGTGTGTCGATAAGCTTCGGGAATCTGGATAGAATCTCGCTGACCAATAGCTGCTGAGCGTTGTCCAGGTCTACGAACAGCCCGCGTTGCTTCTTCGCCCACTTGAGAATGGAGTCGTCCTTCTTCGCGCACTCAACGCGCACTTCCTCGGGGGCAATGACTCGCCCCGCCGCGATTTCGTCTTCGATCGCACTCCAGAGCTGCGGGAACACGTCCGGCGGGTAGTTCCGCGTCCACGCATCCAGGAAGGCGCTGGTGTCGAAGCAGAAAATCGTCACGACGACTCGGCGAAATCTTCTTTCCTGAGCGCACCTCGAATCTGCTCCACCTGCTTAATTTTCACGCGAAGAAATTCCGTGAGATCGGCGCTGGAGATCCGTTGGTCGTCATAAGCAGTGATCGCCATCCTCGCGAAGCGACGCCCCGACCATCCGAGCGCGCGCCGGAAGTAAGGCACGGGTCCCGACTTCGGCTTGCTTGAGTCCCACGCTTTCGCGAAGGCTGCGTGGCGATTCCCGTAGAGGTCGGCAGGGTAGCGGCCGGCTTGCACCAGGCTTCGCAGCGCCGCGTCCGTGCTGATCGAATACCGATCAGCGAGTCTCCGCAGCGGCGTCTCCAGCCATTCTCGTTCGCCGGCGAGTTCGAGTGCGGCAAGCGCAGCATCCAGTGACTCGCCCGGAACGAGGGTCGCTCCCGCCACTCGATTGCAGAAGACCTCGACCCGGTCAGCCTCGCGCTTTGACTTGTTGTCATCGTGGAGGTCGCACACTCCGCTCGCTCGCAGGGCGATGTGCGCGAGCTCGTGCATGAGCGTGAATATCCGTCCTTTCGGGCTTTCTTTTGAATTCAGCGCCACGACTGGAAGCGGGAACAGGGCGACGGAGAATCCGCGCGCCTCCAAAATCGGGAGGTTCTCGGTCTGGAAGACGAGTACGCCGGCCCGTTCAGCGGCACCTTTCCACGCGTTCAGTGCGACATACTGATCGGCCCAATCGAATTGCACATCGAGGGTCACGCCGAGGAGTGCGCGAAGCGATCGGGCAACAACGATTGGATCATCCGTCACCGACGCAGAAAGATCGAACGCGACTGGTTCTTCTCCGATGATCTGGACGAGATCAAGAGCTGCCTCTCTTCGTTGATGTGCGCGACGCGTTTCGAGAGCAAGCCGAGGCGTCTCGAACGAGCGTCCCCTTCCGTCTATGGTCCTGAAATCCCTGAGCGGAGTGAAGCTCTGCGGCGGCTCTGGCAGGTAGAAGACCGCGAGCGGTCGCTTGTAGAGCGCCGCCATCTTGCGCAGTTGGGCAAGCGAAGGGCGCTTCTCGCCGGCTTCCCACGCTTCAACTGCCGCCGAGGCAACCTTGAGCTTCTTCGCGGCGGCCGTGACGTCGAGACCGGCCGTGCTCCGGGCCCATCGGATAAGCGATGGTGCAACGAGTGCTTGGAGGCGTCCGGAGGACATGGGGTGAGAGTCTACAGGGAGAGAGAAAGTACGTAAAGATACAACGAGATCCTCAAACCGATGATCTGGTCAATGTCAGATTGCACGGTGATTGTTCAACCGAAATCGCGTAAGCGGCAGCGCTGTACCGTCCAACGCATAAGGTGTTGCCGAACACCAGCTACCGCGGGCCACCTGCGCCATCCGCTGTTAGGTCGAACGATTCTCTGTTCTTCCCAACGACATATTCCGCGTCCCCGGTAGCAAGCATGGCCCGGAGAAGCGCGAATGCCGATGGTGCTCGCGCGACATGTGCTCTGTGCTTGTCGAAGCACCTTAGTGTCTTACTCAGCAGTCGGTAATATAGGAGACAGATGGAGCGTGAAAGAACGAGCGCACCAAGGACCGGTTGCGTTGCACGTCGCGCAGTTCGGCTGCGATGCGTGCGGGGAGCTTTTCGCCCTTCCG
>Ga0315268_10000036_pt1 | contig 136704 bp, 122 predicted proteins | sample C1_top_MG_FD_204535 | JGI IMG/M metagenome (GOLD analysis project Ga0315268, IMG submission 204535) | Sediment microbial communities from Yellowstone Lake, YNP, Wyoming, USA - C1_top | ecosystem: Environmental > Aquatic > Freshwater > Lake > Sediment | place: USA: Wyoming | collected 2017-08-01
GCCTATCCATTTCAAGAGAGATGTATTAAATGGCTCAACGTGGCGTTTCTGATTTATTTTTGTTTCAAGCAAATAAAGTTGTGCTGTGTCTTTTATCGTTTTCATACTTGTAATATACCATCTTTCTAAAAGGAATAATATCCTATTTTGGGATATTTGTCAACGAATAAAAATATGAAAATTCCAAACGAAAATAAACAGCGCGAAAAATTTTTGCTTTTGTTAAAAGAAATCCGGCAAAAAAATGGCGTGACACAGGTTGAGTTAGCCAAAAAACTCGGTGTTCCACAATCTTTTGTCAGCAAGTATGAGTTGGGAGAACGCCAATTGGATATTCTGGAATTACGACAAATATGCCAACTCATTGGAATTTCTTTTGATGATTTTATTCGCCAATTGGAGGAAAAAATAAATGAAACCAAATAATGCTTTTTTGAATCTGCCAAAAAGCTTTTGGGCAAGCATTCGCTTGATAAGCCAGGAAGTTGGCTATACTCAAAGAATAACTGGGCAAATAAAAATCCCTACCAACACTGAAATTGACGCCAAGCTTGAAAATTTAGACATCAGTTTTTATCGCTTACAAGAACAGGCTACCAGTTCTGGAAATTTTGGCAACCTTCTGCGTGATTATTTTTCTTATCGAGCAGATATCTTGAATACTTATGTTGAACCGCGATTAATGAACGTAACAAAAGCAAGAAAAGTTTTCAAAGAATTATTTAAAGACTTGCGGCCTTCCTGTCCAATTCCCATGAACAAACAAAAGGGCGAAATGAAAACGCCAGCCTATTTGACCGGACTTGTTAACATTCTCATAGAGGCAAACTCGAATGGCTTACCTTGTGATTATGATCCGCATCAATTAACCACTGCCACAAGAAACAATTTACCTGTGAGAACATTTGCGCGCCGAGTTGATGGAGCTTTCCCGAACAGCGTTAATCCAATTGCAATTTGGGAAATCAAGGAATATTACTACACCACTACCTTTGGAAGTCGTGTTGCTGATGGAATATACGAAACTCTACTGGATGGATTGGAAATAGAAGAACTTCGAAAACATGAAAACATAGACATAAAACATTATCTTTTTGTAGATGCACATGATACATGGTGGAAACAGGGAAAATCGTATTTATGTCGCATCATTGACATGTTGCACATGGGATATATTGATGAGGTATTATTCGGTTATGAAGTGGTAGAGAGATTACCAGATATTGTCGCTGAATGGGTAGACATTTATCAATCGCGACTAAACAAGTAGCCATGCTCGCCACCCTCACCATTCACCTGCACCTACCCGCTTGTGCCTCGCTCAAAGAAAAGCGCGGACGGATCAAGCCGCTTATCTCGCGCCTGCACCGCGAGTTCAACGTCTCTGTCGCGGAGATGGATTTGCAAGACAAATGGACAGAAACTGTGATTGCCTGCGCGATGGTCAATTCAGATTCTATAATCTTGCAACAATCCCTGCAAAGTGTGGCAAAATGGGTGGAAGCAAACTGGGAAGATGGTCAGATCATTAATGAGAAGATAGAAATAATCTGATGTCACTGCGAGGAATGGTTTTCCCGAAGCAGTCTACTGGATAAAGTAGGAGATTGCTTCGACGGGAGAACACCGTCTCGCAACGACATATTCACAAGGAGACACAATGGACTTAAAACTCAAAAACAAACGCGCGCTCGTCACCGGCTCATCACGCGGACTTGGATATGCCACCGCGCTGGCATTGGCGAAAGAAAGATGCAAGGTCGCCATCAATGGGCGCGACGAAGCGAAGATAAAAGCTGTTGCGGAAAAGATGAGCAAGGAAACTGGCACACAAGTAATCGGGCTGGCTGGCGATGTCGGTTTGCTTGATGTTCCCGAAAAATTGATTCAACAAACCGTTGATGCATTTGGCGGATTGGATATTCTCATCACCAACGCGGGCGGACCTCCGCCTGGGTCAATTGATTCGCTTGACGAAGCCGCGTGGCAAAAAGGCGTGGATTTATGCTTGATGATTCATGTCCGCTTGATAAAAGCCGCGTTGCCTCATTTGCGGAAATCGGATTCGGCAAATGTGCTGACTGTCACTTCGATGTCTGTCAAACAACCGATTGCCAATTTGCTTTTGTCTAATAGCATCCGCATGGCGACAATTGGTTTGACAAAATCTTTGGCGATTGAACTTGGCAGGGAAAACATTCGCTTCAATTCCATTCTGCCCGGCTGGACAGAGACGGAACGAGTCACAGAGTTGATGACCGCGCGGGCAAACGCGAACAAGTCAACAGTGGAGGAAGAGACGCACAAGCAATCCGAACTGAGTCCGCTTGGGAGGTTGGGTCAGCCCGAAGAGTTCGCGAATGCCGCGGCATTCCTCGTCTCGCCTGCCGCGTCGTATATCACCGGCGTGATGTTGAATGTAGATGGCGGAATGTATAAAGGAACGTTATAAACCAAAGGAGAAACCATGAACGAAAAAAAATGTTTAAACTGCAACCGCACGGAAGAGAAAGCCCCTTTACTCGCGCTGACCTTCAAGGGCGAAATACAATATATCTGTCCGCAATGTTTCCCGATCCTGATCCATAAGACCGAACAACTCGCGGATAAATTCCCCGGCGTGGAAATCAGACCGCCAGCGGAACACTAACTTTCAACCTGCAACCTTGAACCTTCAACTCAAATGAAACTCTCGCGCCTCACGCGTACATCGCTTCTGCTTGCATTCTTTTTTGCGGCGGATAAAATCCTCGCGTTTGGAAAGTCCATTCTCTTCAATAAAATTGTCGGCTTGGAAGGCATGGGCATTTTCGGCGCGGCGAATAATATCCCCGATTATCTTTCCGCGTTGCTTTCCGGCGGCGCGCTGGGCATGGCGTTTATTCCGGTATTAACAGAATACCTTGACCGTCAGGGACGCCGCGAAGCATGGGACCTTTTCTCCCGCATTATAAATTTGGCGTTTGTCATTACTGGCGCGTTCTCAATCATCATCATCTTATTGGCAGACCCGCTCACGCGTTACATTATCGCGCCGGGGTTTACTCCAGAAAATCAAACCCTCACAATCTCACTCATGCGTTTGGACTTAGCCGCTATCGTCATTTTTTCCATCAGCGGATTGGTGATGGCGAGTCTGCAAGCTAACCAGCATTTTCTCCTGCCCGCGCTCGCGCCCGTTTTATATAACCTCGGACAAATCTTTGGCGTAACCATTCTCAGCCCAAGCGCTGGATTGCATCTCGGTTCAATTCAACTTCCCGCGTTTGGCTTGGGATTACATGGAATGGTTTACGGCGTCATCATCGGCGCGGCATTACATTTGCTGATTCAAATCCCCGGCTTGATCCGTTATCAATTTCATTGGACGCCGATTCTTGAAATCAAAAGCGCAGGCGTTCAACGCGTGTTGATTCTGCTTGGTCCGCGTGTCCTTACCATGGCATGTATTCAAGCATACTTCGTCGCGCGCGATAGTCTCGCGTCGCGCTTCGACACAGTTGGCGTGGGCGCGCTCAATTTAGGCTGGACAATTGAACAGGTTCCAGAAACGATCATCGGCACAGCCATTGCCGTCGCGCTGTTACCGTCATTAGCCGAATTTATCAACCGCGGACAAATCAGCGACTTCACACAAACGGTCAACCGCGCCTTGCGCGTGATGCTGGCGCTTTGTCTTCCCGCGGCAATTTTATTGGCGCTAACCGTGCGTCCATTGGCGCAAAGTTTTTTCGGCTACGACGCGGCTCGTTTGGATTTACTCACTGCCTGCACCTGGGCATTCCTCATCGGCTTGGTCGGCGACACCTGGCTTGAAGTCGCGGTGCGTTCATTTTATGCAAACCAAAATACGCGCATACCGCTTATCGCCGCGTTCATCCAAGCCACAGCCTTTGTGATTTTATCGTTGATCCTTTCGCCGATCATCGGACTTGCTGGAATTCCTCTATCCGCCGCGTTAACTTTTACCACACAAGCGATTGTATTACTCGTCATCTTGAATCGACGTTTCCCCGGATTATTGCAAGTTAAAGATACCGCGACGCGTACGATTCTTGCCGCGCTGACGGCTGGTCTCGTTACCTGGGCAGTTCTGACCTTTCTGCCGTTATCCACCATCTTGCGAACATTCGCCGCGCTGTTAACTGGCGGACTGATCGCTTTGCCATTTATCTGGCGCGAAATTCGATTGTTATTCAATTTGTAATATAATACTGCCCATGTCTGAACATACTGGAAATACACAACCTATTCAACTTAAGCAAGACGATACACAGCCGATCAAACCGATTAAGAAAAAATCGTCGCGCGTTCGTTCGATCCTGATCGGGATTTTTGGATTCATCCTCCTAATCGGTTTGGGCGGATACGGAGGCTATTCATCCGCGCTCAAAGTTCGCGCGGACGCGAAAATCCAAATGACCTATCAACAACTAGGCGAGCAATATCAATACGCATTGGTGGATATGCAATTTGGCAGATATGATATGGCAAAACAGCGTTTGGAATTTATCCTCCAAAATGACCCGACCTTCCCCGGCGCTTTAGATATGCTGACTCAAGTACTCGTTCTAAGCAATCAGCCTACGCCAACGCCCACAGCCAGTGTGCCGCCCACTCCAGATTTTAGCGGCGCGGAAAGCGCCTTTGCAAAAGCGCAGCAACTGGTCGCCGCGCAGGATTGGGTCAACGCGCTAAGCGCGATTGATCAGGTCCGCAAATTGGATCCGACGTATAACGTTTCGCTTGTAGACGGCATGTATTATTTCTCTTTGCGAAATTATGGCGTGGCATTGATCGGTCAGGGCAACCTCGAAGGTGGAATTTATCAACTAACTCTGGCAGAGCGTTTTGGTCCGCTTGATAATACCGCCCATGCTTTGCGCGATAATGCCCGCTTCTATCTGGACGCCGCCAGTTTCTGGGAATTGGATTGGAGACGCGCGGCAGAAGCTTTCGCGCAGTTGAGCGGCTCAGGTCTGTGGGACGGCACAATGACAGCCACTGAACGCTATTACTACGCCGCCATGCGTTATGGCGATATTTTATTTAACAATGGCAATTCTTGCGACGCTTATCAACAATATAAAAACGCGCAATCAATCGGCGCTTTGGATAACACAGCGTCAAAGAATGCCAATCAGGCATACCAAGAATGTTATCCGCCAACCGCGGCAGCGCCTACAGAACCGCCCGTCGCCACGCCATAAATTTTCATGCCGATTAAACAACAATTGCAAGAACATCATAAAAAACAGCCCGACCTTCAAATGGTCGGGCTGTTTTTTCATTTATCACACTGAACAGACTAAAATATCCAGCCGCAAGAAATACCGCGTCCCATATAGTACCAATGTCCTATGAAAGGCGGGAACATGAATTAAAAACACCCATAACCTTTTGTTCAATAATACGACACTTTCAAAGAACTTCCATACATTCTACCAAAGGAGATAAATGATGTTAAAAAAGATTTCTTATGTTCTAACGGTTCTGTTCGTCGTCTTCGGAATGCTGGCTTTCACAGCTCCAGTCTCTGCTCTTTCGAACAAGCGCGCCCTTAAAGGCACAATCGTAGCCTTGGATACCAGGTCTCGCACTATCACTGTCTCACCCTTGAAAGGCGCGGACGTCAAAGTTAGAGTAGCCAAAGGCACAATCGTCACCCGCAAGGGAAAAGCATCCAGTTTTACCAAGCTCCATGTCGGGGACAAAGTCAATCTCAATTACAATCCCAAGAACAAACAAGCTAGCCATGTCGAAGACTCTCCGTCTCAGTATGAAATCCACGGAACAGTTGAAGCGGTGGATACTGTGGCAAACACCGTCACGGTCGCTTCTGAAGAAGGCGGCAATAGCGTAATCCTGAAAGTTGACGCCAATACAGTCTTCAAACGCAATGGCGTTGTAGCGACTCTGGCTGACCTGCTCGTAGGCGATAAAGTTGAAGCCAAATATGACTCAGCCACCATGCTTGCCAGTTCCATCAAGACTGAAACTGAAGACAGCGATTTTAACGGCACGATTGCCGCCGTTGACCTGACAGCCAAAACCGTGACGATCACGCCCGAAGATGGCGGCGCCGACGTCGTTTTGAATGTCGTTGAAAGCACAGTCTTCATCAGTCACGATACAGTAATTTCATTATCCAATTTGCAAGTAGGCGACAAGGTTGAAGCTGAGTACGACTCCGCGACCCTGGTTGCCAGCAAAATTGAACTTGACGATTAATCTTCAAACGATATAACCAACAATATTTTTCACAAAAAAGAGCGCCGTTTCATTACGGCGCTCTTTTTTTGTTTTTAGGATTTTCGCTTGTCACGGACGCTTCGACTCGGTGAGCGAAAGGCGAACCGTCAGCGCGGAGTCTTCGTCCTGAGCGTAGTCGAAGGACTCTTTGCCGGCGCTCCTGCCAAATCATACGCCATTGCGCCTGTGATCTTCACCGGAATCATCTCGCCGATTTTGGCTTTGCCTTCCACAAATACCATGCCGTCAATTTCAGGCGCGTCACGATAAGAACGCCCAATGGATATTTTTTTATCCACGCCTTCTATCAAGACATCCAGAGTCTTCCCTACATAGGATTGATTGATCTGGAGAGAAATTCCCTGTTGCAATTCCATGAGATGTTCATACCGTTCCTGCTTGACTTGAGCCGGGACCGGGTCACCGAGAGGCTCACTCGTCGTCCCCGGCTCAAACGAGAATTGAAATGTCCCCACACGGTCAAAGCGGATTTCCTTAACAAAATCCACCAATGCTTGATATTCATCATCAGTTTCGCCGGGGTAACCGACAATGAACGTGGTGCGGATCGCCAAATCTGGAATCTTCGCGCGTATCTTTGATAATGTATTATGAACCCACTCAATATTTGACGGACGCTTCATACGAGATAAAGTCTTCGGGTGAGCGTGTTGAAGCGGCATATCCAGATAATGCAATATTTGTTTACTGGATGCCATCACGTCTATCAGACGATCGGTCACATAGCCGGGAAAAGCATACATCACGCGGAGCCAGTCCAGGTCGGGGACAGAGACGGTGAGATTCTCCAGCAAAACCGCGAGACCGTCTTTTAATCCCAGATCATGACCGTAATCGGTTGTATCTTGCGCGATGAGAACCAACTCGCGCACACCGGCGTCACGCAGACGACGCGCTTCATCCACAATTACATCAACAGGACGCGAGACCGCCGTGCCTTTGATAAGCGGAATGGCGCAGAACGCGCACGGACGGCGACAGCCATCGGCTATTTTGAGATACGCGCTCGCGCCCGCGACGCTTGCGCGCAAGGTGTTATTTTCATCCGTGCCGATTGTGGCGTCGTCAGGCAAATGATACAACGGTTCGGGATGCGGCGTTTGGCGAAGTTCACGCACCACCTGAACAATATCCATCCAGCGACGCGTGCCGAGAATGCCGTCAATGCCGCTGACTTGTTGCGCCACTTCCACGCCATAACGTTGAGTCAAACATCCCGCCGCGATCAAGAGTTGACCGTCGCGTTTGGAATCTGCCAGTTCCTGCAAAACGTCAAATGATTCTTGTCTGGCTGTGCCGATAAAGCCGCAGGTATTTACGATCAAAACATTCGCGCGGCGCGGATCATCCACAGAACGATAGCCATCGCGCGATAACAATTGCGCCATTGAATCGGAATCAACCGTATTTTTGGCGCAACCCAATGAAACCAAATGGAAAGTATTTTTAACGGCAGGCACGGTATCCTTAAGGCGTAACAGTCATTGTTGGAGTCATTGTAGGCATAGGCGTTTCAGTAACAGACAATGTCGGAGTCACTGGAGGCGTATTGGTCGGCGTGGGCGCCAAAGTCGCGGTCGGTGTGATAACTCCAATAATAGAATACACACGATCTACCACCTCGCCATAACCGCCCATCAAACCCAGATCGCGTCCATTATAAGTAACGCGCAATGCCGAGCCGTTTCCTGTTAACACTTCGATCTGATTTTCGGCTTCAAACGGATAAGCGGCGCCGGGTAATACGCGTCCATTAAATTTCTCGGCGCCATCCACAAGCACGCGCATAAAGGAACGCTCCAACGCCACAATATTCAACTGCACATTGACGTTTGCCGCGAGCGTTGGAAGTTCTGCAGGAGCCGTTCCATTTTGCGTCAATGCAAAAGGCGTATCCGCGGCGGGAATAAAAGTTTGTAATTGAACAACGGTAGCTTGAGGCGAACCGGCTAATACTTCAGGAATGGATGGCGCGGTCGGTAAAACTTGTTCCGCAGTTTGAATAGCGATCATACGTCCCACGCCCCAAAATGCCAAAGCAAATAAAATGGCGACAATCAATACGCCAAACAACATATCGCCCGCGACATAACTTCTCAAAAACGGCAGGGCTGAAACCACATCCATCGGCGGCTTTGAACCGGCGGGTTTATCGGGATATTTCATACGATGGCGCGCCTGCAAGGCATCCGCGAAACGCAATAAAAGCGCGTCGGCATCCAAATCTAAAAACGCGGCATAGTTGGCGAGCATCCCGCGCGTCTGCACAGGCGACGGCAATTTATCAAACACGCCCTCTTCCATCGCCTTGATGAACGACGCGCGCAAACGCGTATGCCGTTCAACTTCTTCAGCGGTCAAGCTGAGCGCGTCACGCCGTTTGCGAAGTTCAGCGCCGATCTCGGCGAAAATTTCTTGCGCGCTTTGTTCCGGCAATTTAGGTTCTTCATCCACAAGTTCAGGAATAACTTCGGGCGCTTTTTCAACTTCTTCTTTTGGATTCTGCTTCGTCGAGCGGATACGAATCAACGCGCTGACTCTCGCCAATAGTCTCGGCTTCGGCTCATCAACATTCGCTTCATCCGAAATCTCAACCTGCTCCTCCTCAACTTGCGAAATCTCATCATCAGCCTTAACTTCATCCACCTGCGCGCTGACAGATTCATCAACAACCGACTCTTGCGCATCTTCCGGTTGATTCGGCTTGCTCACACGGATACTAAATAATGACCCGAAGCGGCTTATTAAACTCGGCTTCGCTTCTTCTTCAATCTCATTTATTTCTTCGACAACCGGTTCTTCAATAACAATCGGCGCTGGCGGCGCGATAATTGTCTCTTGTGATTCTGCTTTTTTCCCTTCGGCGTTGCTCAGGGCAGGCTTTCTTTTTACGGCGCTTTTTGTCTTGGGTTCTTCAGAGTTGATTTTCTTTTTACGTCCGCGCGGTTTCGGTTCCTCTATAACAGGTTCAGGCGGTTTGACAGATTCAACTTCGGGAGCTGGTTGTTGCGATTCCGCTTCGGGCGCTGATCCGCTTTTTCGGAAACGATCCAGCATTGAGCTTAGAAAAGGACGCGCAGGTTTTTCTTCATCCTGCATACCAGGAAGCGGAGAAGTATTATCCACGCTTGGAAGAGGTCCGCTAAATTGTTCGGTTTCGACAGGAGATTGAGCGCGTTGCAACTCATCCAAAATTTCGTCAATGTTCACGCCCAGAAATTCGGAGTAGTTGCGTAAAAATCCGCGCGCCTGCGCCGCGGATGACATGACAGAATAATCATCCGATTCAAGCGCCTGAATATAACGCGCGCGGATGCGCGTTAATTGCTCAGCCTTCTCTACCGAAAGGTTGCGTTCTTCACGTGCATGTTTGAGTTGTTGACCTATTGAATCTGACATTCTTTATGCTGTCTATTTTAACGCAACATCACCGACGCTGCCGTCGGTGATGTTGCGTTCTTGCAGTCGAGAAAATTAGGCTTCAGGCACTGGTGCGGCTTCAGCGGTTTCTGCAGTTTCTTCTTTCGCTTTCTTGCCGCCGCGTTTGGCTTTGGGGGCTTTTATTTCAGCGGTTTCTTCTTCCGTTACACTTTCAGCGGATTCACCTTCGCGGTGAACGATAATCTTAACTTCCGGCACAAGGTCCATCGTCAGGCGCACATGCGCTTTGTATTCGCCGAGATCGCGGATGGGTTGCATATCAATCTGCTGGCGCTTCACTTCATGTTTGGTTTGTTCCTGAATGGCAGTCGCCACATCCTGCGTGGTGATGGAGCCATAAAGTTTACCGGTCTCGCCAGCCTTGGCGCTAAATGTCAGCGTAATGCCGCCGATGTGCGCCGCAACATCCTTGAGACCTTCATTAAGTTGAACGCGCTGTACTTCGGCTTTTCCGCGGATCTTTTCGATCTGCTTCATGGCGTTTCCAGTAGCAAGCACAGCCAATTTCTGCGCGAGCAAAAAGTTGCGTCCATAACCATCGGCAACCTTTTTTACTTCGCCGGCGCGCCCCAATTTATAAACATCCTTAATCAACAATACTTTCATTTTTTTCAAGCCCTTTCTTGCGAAAATGTCAAAGCGAAGGGTACTACGCTCTGCGGGCGGAGATTGTACCAGACACCCGGCTTTCTTGCCAAGCGAAGCAAATACGATTAAGATACGGGTATGTCCAATTTTTCCATTAATCTGCGCCGCGTGTTTATCGCGGCGGGAATCTTGGTTCTGATGTTCATGGTCATAGATTTCAACACGCGGCTGGAAAACCTCAACCGCCTCAATGACCAGCGCGAAGTGGCGCGTGAACAAGCCACACAAGCGATGCAAACCGAAGCCGCGATGCAAACCGCGGTGGCTTATGCCACATCCGATCAGGCAGTGGAAGATTGGGCGCGCTCTGAGGGACATTATCAAAAACCCGGCGATCAACCAGTCGTGCCGCTCGGTCAACCCGGAAGCGAGCCTATGGTCTCATCCACGCCGACGCCCGTTCCCACACCCATGCCTAACTGGCTGATCTGGCAGGAACTTTTCTTCGGTGAACACTAAATCCCAATTCTTAAACGCGGACAGGCTGGCGCTGTTCCCCGACTCGACGCGCGTTCAAAACGATTCTCTCGCCATCGCGGGACAAGACCTCGCCTCTCTCGCGGACTTATACCTGACTCCGTTATATATTTATGACCGCGCCAGTTTGGACGCGTCCGTCAAAGCCTACACAGACGCGTTCGCCGCGTATTATCCCGCATCCGCGCATATCACTTATGCAGGCAAAGCATTTCTTTGCAAAGCCATCGCCGAATGGACTCAAACACATAATCTCTTCGTTGATTGCACAGGCGCAGGCGAAATTACAATTGCAGTCGCGGGCGGCGTTCCGCGCGAACATATTTTGGCGCATGGAGTGAATAAATCCACGGCTGATTTGAAGTCTGCAATTCAACATGCTGGCACAATCGTTATTGACAATCTCTCAGAATTATCACGTATTACGCAATACGAAACATGCAACACTTCGCTCTGGCTCCGTCTTCTCCCCGGCATGGCTGTGCAGACTCATCATTCGCACACGCAGACCGGTCAGCATGACAGCAAGTTTGGCATGACGCGCGAAGAAATTCTCGAAGCGGCGCGTATCTGTAAAAAAGAAAAACTGCCGCTAAAGGGAATCCACTTTCATCAAGGCTCGAACTTCCGCGACCCCGAGCCGTTAATCCCCGCGATTGACATGGCGCTCGATCTGGCAAAAGAAATCGGATTCGAAGATGAATGGCATTTTTGTCCCGGCGGCGGTTGGGGCATGGCGTATCACGAAGATGAATTGCCTAATCCATCCATTGAAAGTTATGTGCGCGGAATTGCAGAAGCCGTCACAGACGGCTGTAAACAACGCGGACTTAACTTGCCGCATCTTCACCTTGAACCGGGACGAAGCCTGATCGCGCGCGCGGGCGTGGCGATCTACCGCGTCGGCGCGGTTAAACGCCGCGGCGAAAGAACATGGTTATTAACGGACGGCGGCATGGCGGATAATCCGCGCTTCGCGCTGTACGGCGCGCGCTATTCTTGTTTAACGGTGACAGGTCTAAATCGGGAGATGAACGCAAAAGTCCACATCGCGGGACCGTATTGCGAATCCGGCGATATAGTCATCGAGAATTTGCTTATGCCGAAAGTCGAAGAAGGCGAGTTGATCGCGATCCCGGTGGCGGGCGCGTATCATTTGAGCATGTCGAGCAACTACAACGGCGCGCGGCGACCGGCTGTTTTGTGGCTTGAAGATGGCAATGCCCGATTAATCGTCCGCAGAGAAACAGAAGATGATTTACTAAAGCGGGATTTGGGGCTGGCAGATCGGTAAAAAGATTCTTCGTCCTCCCGAAGGACATCGGGACGATGTGAGCGAAGTCGAAGGACAATTTCTAGCAATCCCAAAGAAAGCGAATCAACTCTTGGGGAATGACATACAAATATCGAATTATTTCAGGAGTCTCATGTCTGTTCAATCGTCAACCATAAATCATAAAAACAAAATCGTTCTTTACTTACCGCTGATTAAATCGTTACAGACCAGCTTGCTTTTGCTGACAGGTATCGCGGGTTATCTCAGCGCGGGAACGCGTATCAGTTTGTTTACCCTGCTTGGATTATCCGGCAGTCTCTTCTTCGCCATCAGCGGCTCGACCATCATGAATATGTGGTACGACCGCGATATTGACGCGAAGATGAAGCGCACGCATAAACGTCCCGCCGCGTCAGGCGAATTGAGTCACAACGAAGTATTTTGGGTTGGCATGACCATATCATTACTCGGCGTTGGCTGGGCTGTCATCATCGCGCCTTTTTATGGTTTGATAGTCTTTGCAGGCTGGTTCTTTGACGTAGTGATTTATACGCTCTGGCTTAAACGCCGCACCGCGTGGAGCATTGTCTGGGGCGGCATTTCAGGAGCCATGCCAATCCTCGCGGGACGCGTACTTGCCACCGGTCAACTTGATTTGGTCGGCGCATTACTCGCGCTTGCCATCCTCTTTTGGATTCCCACGCATACCTTAACCTTCTCCATCAAATACCGCGAAGACTATAACAACGCCGGCATCCCCACTTTTCCATCCGCGTATGGCGACACATTCACGCGCGCCACAATTGCCATTTCATCAATTCTCGCCGCGCTTACAATCGGTTGGGCAAGCATGTTGATCGGTTTGAGCGCGGGCTATCTTCGTCTTATCACCGTGCTAACCTGCGGATTACTTCTGCTGGCGTTTGCCACATTCCGCGTCCAGTCCGAAAAAATTAATTTTGGCTTATTCAAATACGCGTCTGTTTATATGATCAGCGCGATGATTATTTTGGCGTCAAAAACATTTTGACATGAAGATGTCCATTCTCGACCGCGTCTTGATTCTTATGATGAGTTTACTCGCCGCGTATGAGATCGTCGTCGGCATAGATAAACTTTCCACCGCGCCCATCATCGCCTACACCATCGCGTTCGGCGTTTTGCTCGTGGCAGGATTATTACTCATTATCCTCGGCTTTGAAACGCTGGATGATCCGGTCGTGGTCATTGTCTCGACGATTATTCCGTTGAGTCTTTCCCTGGGACTCGTCTGGGATCATCTCGCTTCATTCCGAACCCTTTACCTGATCTTCACCATTATCGGATTCCTTGCTGTGACATTTACCCGCTCATTTCGCGTCCCAAGCATAATCTCAACAATCGTCATTACCATCACCCACGGAATCGCCGGCTTGACCATTTTCCTGCTCCCCATCATCATCTCGGTTCAAGGACAGACAAAGCCCGCCTTCGCGTTAGTCGGCGTCGGCGGCGCGTTGATCGGCATCGGCGGACTCCTGCTCTCGTTCCTAAAAGCGGGCAAGCCGATATTATCAAGAGAAACAATATTCAAAATTCTGCCGGGACTTTTACTGCTTATGACAGTCTGCTTTGTCGCAGGTCTCAAATTTGGATAATGTAACCAAATCCAAAGATTTTGAAAAACTCAGGTATCTGAAAATTTATAACTGCTGGAGCGAGTTTTGATTCGGGAAGGTGTATAATTTTGAACAAGGAGAGACGCATGAAATATAAAGACCTCATTACCATTGAAGCTGGAAAGCGCGGCGGCAAACCTTGTATTCGCGGGTTGCGCATGACCGTTTATGATGTGCTTGAATATCTTGCGTCAGGCATGAGTCAGCAGGAAATTCTGGACGATTTTCCATACCTCACAAAAGAAGATATTCTTGCTTGTTTAAGTTTTGCCGCTGAAAGAGAAAAATTCATGGTCGCAGTACAGGTATGAAACTCCTGCTATTTGACGAAAATCTTTCTCCACGTTTAGCGGATAGACTCGCGGATATATTCCCAAACTCCGTCCATATCAACTCAATTGGACTTGGCAAAGCGCTGGATAGGGAGGTTTGGGAATATGCGCGCCAAAACGATTATATGATCGTAACCAAAGACGCGGATTTTAGCGAAATGAGTTTGCTGTCAAGTTTTCCTCCCAAAATAATCTGGATAAGACGCGGAAACTGTTCCACATCAGATATTGAAAATTTGCTCCGCGAGAGCTATGGAGCAATTGCAGAATTAAGCGATAATTCTGAATTGGGAATCCTTACTTTATTTTAATTGAATTTATAAAGGAGATTTTCATGAATATTATCTTTTCACAATCTGAATACATACTCAAGCAACAGGGACTTTCAATCGGCGGGAAATATTGCCTGTACGACCAAAACGATAATCCATTGCTCTATATCGAAGAAAAAGTCAAGTGGATTCCGCCGTCAACCACCGTCCACGCGTATGCGGATGAAAAAAAGACAAAGGAAATTCTCACGTTCAAGGATAGCGAATCCGAAAATATAGAAATGGATGTGATAGACGCCGAAAGCGGACAGAAGATCGGCGGGATCGGCACAACAGCAGACGATCTGGCTGAATTTATCAAAGACGCCTGGGCTATCACAGACGCGGACGACAAACCCATCGGCAAGGTCGCTGAAAAAAGCGCGGGGCAATCCGTGTTGCGTGAGTTGATGGACAATGAACTGCCGCAAAAACTGGATATAAAAGTTGGAGAAACGCTTGTAGGAGAATTAAGGCAAAAGGTCAAAATGATCGGCTACGAGTTGAAGGTTGATTTCAGCATGGACACCGCACACATGCTTGACCGTCGTTTAGGAATCGCCGCCGCCATCTACGCCGCGCTTCATCACGGAAAAGAAGGATAGCGTCCATGGGCAATTTGCAGTATGATGGAAAATAATCAGTTGCGACCCTTTATGGGCGTTTTCACCGACTAAATTTACAGAGGAATTATTCGGTGCATACATTAATAGTTGTGGATAATCGGATATCAATTACCAAAAGGAGAATATCATGTTCAAAAAAATATTTCTTTCCGTAACTCTCATCCTGACGCTGGCGCTTAGCGCATGTGGATCAACCCAGAGTCTGGCAGGCACAGGCAGTATGGCTAATGCTGACGCCGCCGCTTTTGCTAATGCCGCCGCAAGCGCGCGAGCGTCAGTTTCCGCAGTCGCAAGCGCCGCCGCAACCGCAAATGCCGATGCAAACGCCGCGGCTTCCGCTGACGCGAACACCGCGGCGACCGCGTGCGCCACAGCCTCTGCCAGCGCATCCGCAGCTGCGAATGCCGCGGTTGCAGCCGCGGCAAGCGCAAACGCGCTCGCCACTGCATCAGCCAATGCGGACGCGCAAGCTCAAGCCAGCGCCGCCGCGACAGCCGCCGCATCCGCGACAGCCGCCGCGAATGCATCCGCATCCGCTGTTGCATCTGCGAATTATTCAGCCGCCGCCAGCGCCGCGGCTGAGGCTTCAGCCTATGCCTCTGCATCCGCTGCCGCATCTGCCGCCGCGGAAGCCTATAGCTATGCCGCCGCTTCCGCCAACGCGGACGCGCAAGCCCAAGCCAGCGTAGCCGCGAATGCCGCCGCATCTGCCAACGCATCTGCGAAAGCCGCCGCCGAAGCCAATACCGCCGCGAACGCAACAGCCGCCGCGAGCGCTTCCGCTGACGCTTATGCCAGCGCCCAAGCCGCCGCGAATGCCGCCGCGCAAGCATACACCGCCGCGGAAGCCGTGGTTGTTACCACGACCCAGTCTAATAACAATACTTTCATTATCGCCGCAGTCGTGATCGTTTTGCTGGCGCTTGCCGCCTTCATGTTCACCCGCCGCAAAGTGAAAGCCTAGTCAATCCCTCTCTAAATAAAATCCCCGCCTTGCTCTAGCAAAGACGGGGATTTTTTGCAATGGAAAGATTTATTCAAAAGGAGTTGTTATGCTTCGCAAACTCTTCATCATAATTTTGCTGACAGGACTGCTGGCTTCCGGCTGTGGAAATTCAGAGATAACCACCGCGTCTGAACCGCAATTCAAATCCATTTCCACAGAGACAGTGACAAGCGCGGATACAGAGGAGTACGCGGCGCTTTCAGCGATGAAGCCCGCCGCCGCGGACCGCGTCGCTCTCGCGGTTGCCATCGAGGGACTTGATCCTGACACACTGCCCACACCTCCATCCAAATCTCTTCAAACTTATAAAGTCGGCGACACGCACACCTTTTGGATACACAACAGCACGACTTTTGAATTCAAGAAGATTACCGCCAAATTAATGTTCATCTCCGATCACGCGTATTTTTGGCAGGATGTGGAAACTACCGCGCTCAACGCGTCTAAAAAAACGGCAACCGAAGCGGATTGGTCAGCGGCTGGTAAAAGTTTTGACACATCCTATGAACGCGTACGCGCAGTGTTCGGGCATGAGGAATCTCCCGGGCTGGACGGCGACGCGCGCTTGTTTGTGGTACATACCGACGCGGTCGGCAAGGAAGGCGGTCACTTCGGTCAGGCTGACCAGCTTCCAGCCGCGGTTGAATCACATTCCAACGAAGGACAATTTTTTTTCATATCCAACACATGGTCATCCGGAATCGCCAGCGATTATTATAAGGAAGTCCTCGCGCATGAGTTCCAGCACATGATCAATAAAAACGTTGACCCAAATGAAGACGGCTGGTTGAACGAAGGCTCAAGCATGTTGGCGCAGCAAATCGCGGGGATGCGAGGCGATAATTGGGTCGGTGAATATCTCGGCAAACTCGATCAATCATTGTGGTATTGGAGCGGTAGTTCTTCGGATTATGGGCAGTCATATTTATATCTCGAATATCTTTACGAACAGTTAGGCGAGGATTTCATCAAAGCGCTTGTCGCCAATCCTGATAACGGTTTGGCAAGCGTTGACGAAACGCTGACCAAGTTCAAATCACCGCGCAATGCGGATGCGTTTTACACCGACGCCATCACCGCGGCATTCTTCAACAATCCAGCGCTGGGCAATGGACAATACGCGTACAAAATCGCGGCGATGCCAAAAATTACTCCGCGATATGAATTTACAGCGCTGCCTGCGGTCTTTCAAGGAACGGTGCAACAATACGGCGGGACAGACATCGTCACATTTACCGGCAGCGGCAACGCGGCCATCAACTTCACCGGCGATCAAGTAACCAAACTGATTCCTGCCGACGCGCACAGCGGAAAATATTTCTGGTGGTCGACGCGGAACGATTCTACTTTCAGTACGCTCACGCGCGAAGTAGACCTGACCGGCGTTTCGACCGCGACCCTGAAATATTGGGCATGGTACAACATCGAAAAAGATTGGGATTACGCCTACCTGCTCGTCTCGGCAGATAGTGGCAAACATTGGAATCTCCTGCCTGCCACATCCAGCCGCGAGACCGATCCCAACAAACAAAATCTTGGTCACGGATTCTCAGGCGTAAGCGGCGGCGGAAAAGAATCCGCATGGATTGAAGAAACCGCGAACTTAAGCGATTACGCCGGCAAACGCATCCTGCTGCGCTTTGCCATGCAAAACGATCTTGTGGTGAATGAGTTTGGTTTCGCTGTGGACGATCTTTCCATCCCCGAAATTGGCTGGAGCGACGACGCCGAAAGCCAAAACGATTGGACTTCCGGCGGATTTATCCGCATCCATAACCGTGTGCCGCAAATATGGAGTGTGCGCGCAGTGGAACAACGCAAGGATGGTTCGATCCTCGTGCATGATCTGGACATCGCCAATGGCGCCGGTAAACTGGATATAAATTTTGACGACCTTGAACGGCTGGTGGTTTTTGTCATCGGGCAGACGCGCTATACGACCATTCCCGCGTCTTATCGCGTGGAGGTTATTCGGTAATTGAATAGTGAAGCATCCCCCTCTCATCGCGGAATGAGTTAGAGTGAAGTCGCATTGATATTTGGATTGACATTCCGCTTTGATTATGGAAAATCTGTCGTATAATTTCAACAACCCCGGTGGTGGGAAATATGGCTGAGACCTCAAAACGACCCTTACGAGTTTTTCTTTGTCATGCTTCTGAAGACAAACCTATTGTCCGCGAACTATATCAGCGATTGAAATCCGAAGATGGGATTGACCCTTGGCTTGACGAGAAAAAATTGTTACCGGGTCAGGATTTTCGGACAAAAATCGAGGATGCAGTTGAGTCTTCTGACGCTGTTATTATTTGTCTTTCAAATAATTCGGTGAACAAAGATGGGTTTATTCAGAAAGAGTTGCGTTATGCCAAAGAAATAGCCCTTGAAAAAACAGAAGACTCAATATTCTTAATACCGATTCGTTTTGAGGAATGCGATGTACCCAGAGGATTACGATCTTATCAATGGGTCAACTATTTTGGTGAACAAAAAGAGGAAAGCTATCTTGATTTACTTAAATCCTTAAGATTTAAACAAGAACAAATCTTTCAGGGCGAAGAACGCGAAGCAAAATTGAGAGTAGAACACGAAAAAGTAGAACGCGAAACTAAAGAAAAAGCCACACGCAAAAAAGCAAGGGATGAAGCCAAAATAAAAGCAAAACGTAAAAAAGCGGAACGAGAAGCTATTGAAAAAAAAGCAGAGCTCGAAAAAGCGAAGCGCGCCGTCGCCGCGAACAAACGGAAAGAAACTTGGAATCGAATTTCTCTTATCTTTGAGAAAATCGTTGATTTTATCCAAAAACATCTTGGAAGCATCTTGATTATCTTAGTAAGTACCGTATTATTAATAACGATCAAACTAATACAGCCTTTTAACCCATCTAGCATTTTTGCCTCATTCAACCCAACTCCCACATTTACACCTACACTGACAACTACACCATTAAGTACATCTACAAAAATACAAACTTCAACTCCAATAATACTAACGCCCACACTAACTTTCACTCCAACAATAACAAATACGCCAACAATAACAAGCACACCAACTGCTATTCCTGAGTCTATAAAAGACAACAAGGGCGTAGAAATGATATTTATTCCTGCCGGTAAATTTAGTATGGGGCTAAATGCTGATAGGAGTGGCACAGTGGATGAAGATATAAAAGTTGACGCATTTTACATTGACAAATATGAGGTGACGAATCGCCTTTATGCAGACTGTGTAAAAACAGGAACATGTAATCCTCCGCATAAAGTTAACTCTGATACTCATCCAGATTATTATGGAAATCCACAGTTCGACAATTATCCTGTAATTAACGTTGATTGGCACATGGCTGTTACATACTGCTCATGGCGCGACGCACGTTTGCCAACAGAAGCCGAATGGGAAAAAGCAGCCCGCGGTACAAACGGGCGCATTTATCCATGGCAAGGCAGTGAAGCAAATTGTAATTATGCAAATTATTATAATTGTCAGCGTGATACAACAAAAGTGGGCATTTATCAATGGGGAAAAAGCCCATACGATATTTATGATATGGCTGGAAATGTAAGAGAATGGGTAAGTAGCTTATATTGGAAATATCCATATCAATCTGGTGACGGGCGAGAAGACCCAGAGGCTAAAAGCGCTCGTGTTTTCCGAGGAGGAGCCTGGAGTAGCCCATCTGTAGACCAAATTCGCACATCATATCGTTCGGGTGCAGACCCAGCTTCTTTTTTCTTAAGTCTTGGTTTCCGTTGTGCTCGTTTTGCGCCTATAACAACAAATATTCCAGGGGCAATTATCGGCATGATGAAAACAACTGATCCAAACGACTTACTAAGATGCAGGTTGCAACCAAGTTTAGATAGCGATGTTATTACTTTATTGTCTCAAAGCAATTTAATAACCATAATTGGTCGGTTAGTTGACAACTCGTGGTTGTCAGTCCTTGATTCTAAAGAAAATAGTTGCTGGGTATCAGCAGAATTTATTGCCATTGTTTCTGGAAGTCTGGAAGAATTGCCAGTTAATACAGAATTCCCAACATCAACAGCAACTCCTTAAGCAGTTTTCGAAAAAGGTTTCCATGTCATCTTACGAAATCATCATTATCTATTCATGCGGATACGGTGCGGATTAAAATCATCCATCAGCATATGGAAGCTCTGCGGGCTGGATGCGCGAATTATATAATCCATTCAATAATATCTTGAAACAGGGAAACTCATGGGTCACATCTTCATCAGCTATAGTCACAAAAACAAAGATTATGTTCATAAACTCCAGGAAGCCCTGCAAAGCAGGGGCTTTGAAGTCTGGATAGACGATCGCATTGATTACGGCGATGAATGGCCGATGGTCATTCAAGACCGGTTGGATGAGTGTGGCGCCTTTATTCTCATAGCGACCGAAGACTCGTATAGGTCAAAATGGGTACAAAAAGAAGTGACCCGCGCACAAAGAACAAATAAACCTTTCTTCCCGCTGCTTTTAAGCGGAGACCCGTGGCTGTCAATCGAGTCAACACAATATATTGATGTCACAGATGACTCGCTCCCTACGGATAAATTCTATGACCGGCTGGCGGGTGTAATAACACGCCGGCTAAAATCCGAATCCAATATAAAGCCTGCGCCAAAACCTGAACGCCCAAGACTCAAGATCACCCCAACCATTATCGCTTTCATAATCATTGGGGGAATCGCGATCGTCGCCTTAATCCCGGGATTATCAAAAGCATTTAAGCCGGAAGCAACAATCACTCCAACTTCTTTACCGACCGAAACATTGATCCCTGCGTCTTCCTTATCACTGACTCCTTATCTAACCGAAACTGCAACGGGCATACCGAACGAGATTGTTGAACAGGGCGTTCCAATGGTGATTGTGCCTGCCGGCGAATTCAAGATGGGCAGTGACAGTTACAAGGCTGACGAAAAACCAGCTCACACAGTTTATCTTGACGCGTTCTATATTGATAGATATAAAGTTACGAATGTGTTCTATAAAACCTGTGTGGACGCAAGCGTATGCGCGCCGCCAAAATACATGAATTCTTATCTGCGTCCCAATTATTACGGCGATACAAAGTATGATAACTATCCTTTCGTCGCGGCAGATTGGTATGCCGCCAAGACCTATTGTGAATGGCGCGGAGCGCGCTTACCCACCGAAGCAGAGTGGGAAAAAGCCGCGCGCGGCACAGACCAGCGCACCTATCCCTGGGGCGAAGGCATTGATCAAAGCCGCGCGAACTATAACAACAATAACGAAACCAATTATGTCGGCGATACAAGCAAAGTGGATAACTACGCCAGCGGAGTAAGCCCTTACGGCGCTTATGATATGGCTGGCAATGTTTGGGAATGGGTCGCGGATCTATATGATGGGAACTATTATTCGTCCCTGCTCGGCGCGACAAAGAATCCGCTTGGACCGACAGTGGGAGAATTTCGAGTAGTGCGCGGCGGCTCATGGAATAGCAATGACTATTCATTGCGCTCATCCTACCGCAGTTGGCTCAATCCAACCAACGCCACCATCTATGTTGGCTTCCGTTGTGCGCGACCGGCAAACCCATAAGCTGAGAACGCTTTTGAAAGAATAAATGAAATACTGCAGCTAAATTAGGGGAATAGCTTCGCGCATCTATCAGCCGCTCAGATGGTAGAATCATTTTCATGTCCTCCATAACTTTACCCGCTGAATTTACCTTATACCGCAAGCACACCTTTGACCGAACGTCCGCGGTTCGCTGGGTGTGGTCGCACGCGCAGCATTACGGTTGGATCATCGCCATGATGATTATCGGCGCGGCTGGCAACGCCGCGCTTGCCGCGGTAGTTCCGGTGCTTACCGGCGATGCTTTCACAGCCATGCTTAAACCAAAACCGGATACCAGCGTGCTTCTTCCGCTTGCGTTGATTATTGGCGGATCGCAAATCATACGCGGCATTTTGCAACTGGGACGAAACTTCGGCGCGGAACTTCTGGCACAGCACATGGAATGTGACATCCGCGATGAACTGTATCTTTCCCTGCTCGGAAAAAGCATGACCTTTCATAGTCTGCAGCCGGTCGGCGATACGATGGCGCGTTCCACGAACGACGTGCGCGAAGTTAATTACATGTTCAGCCCGGGAATAAATCTGGTGGTGGGTTCATTCCTTTTTCTGCTCATGCCATTCTTCGCGGCGTGGAAATATCATCCGTCTCTGGTTATCACGCCCGCGATATTTTTTGTGATCTATTTCATCGCATTGGCGCGCTATCTTAAAACGCTTGAGCCAATCACAGATGAGGTACGCGCCACATTCGGCGACATGAACACACACCTCTCCGAGTCTCTCGATGGCGTGGAAGTTATGAAAGGCGCGGCGCAGGAAGGCGCGGAAGTTGAGCGCTTCGTTGTCAATGCGCGCCGCGTACGTGACGCCTTTGTGAGTCAAGGCGACTTGGAAGCGCGTTACGTCGGTATGCTTTTGCTCGGCGTGACGTACGCGGGCGGACTGGTTCACGCGTTGTATCTCTTCCGCATGGGACTTATTGACATCGGCGCGGTGGTGGCATATTTTGGTTTGCTTCGTCTGCTGGATTTCCCGACCTTTACATCCACATGGGCTTATTCCCAGGTTTCGCTTGGACTTTCCAGCGCGCGCCGAATCCTGGAGCTAATGAACCGTGAGACTTATCTGGATCAAAACGCGTCAGGTCGGAACTCAGATATGCGCGGTGAAATTGAGTTTCGCGGCGCATCATTTATCTATCCATCTCTGCTCCCCTCTCCCGCTGGGAGAGGGGCTGGGGGTGAGGTGGACGAAGGCGAACCCATCCTGCAAAATATTTCCTTCAAAGTAAAGCCTGGACAAACGGTGGCAATTGTCGGACAGACCGGAGCCGGCAAGACATCTCTCGCAAAACTTATTAATCGCACCTATGACGTGACAACCGGTCAAATATTAATTGACGGCATGGATGTGCGCGACTGGAATCTGGCGTCACTGCGTTCGCAAATTTCCATCATCGAACAGGATATTTTTCTTTTCTCTCGTAATCTGGCGGATAATATCGCCTTCGGAAAACCCGGCGCCACCAAAGAAGAAATCATTGCATCATCCATCGCCGCGCAGGCGCATGACTTCATCATGGAGTTTGACCAGGGCTACGATACCGTCGTCGGTGAACGCGGCGTCACGCTTTCCGGTGGACAACGCCAGCGCATCGCGCTTGCGCGCGCCTTCCTAACTGATCCGCGCGTTTTGGTCTTGGATGATTCCACATCTGCGATTGATTCAGCCACCGAAGATAGAATCCAGCGCGCCATCTCAAACGCCGCGCGCGGACGGACGACTTTCATCATCACGCATCGCCTGTCGCAGATCCGCTGGGCTGACTTGATCATCGTGTTACGCAAAGGACGAATCGCGGCGATGGGCGCGCACGATGAATTGATGAAAACATCCGAAGTCTATTCGAGGATATTTAGAGAATAAGAATGTCATTGCGAGGCGGCGTTTTTCCGCCGAAGCAATCTCATAGTTAAAAGTTAGTCGAGATTGCTTCGGTCGCTTCGCTCCCTCGCAATGACATAAGAGGAATTATGTCTTTCTTTTCTGGACTCAACGATGAAAAATATGACCGTCAATACACCGACCGTGTTTTGATGAGTCGAATTATTGGTTACTTTAAACCGCAGAAAAAACGCCTCGCATTTGTCTCAGCGCTGGTGGTTGCTCTGGCGGCTATCGGCGCGGCGCTGCCGGTCGTCGTCAGCCGCATGGTGGATTTGCTGAAAGAAAGACCAACTCCGGCTTCAATCTGGCTGGCAGGTCTGGCGTTGATGATTGTCGGCGTCGGCTTGTGGGGACTCAATTGGGCGCGGCGCAGTCTCGTCGTCCGCGCGGTAGGCGACGTCGTTCTCGAATTACGTACGCGCGCCTTCCGCGCCGCCGCCGACCATGACCTCTCGTTTTACGATCAATTTTCATCGGGGCGCATCGTCTCGCGCATTACATCCGACACCAATGATTTCGGTCAATTGATCGTGATCGTCACGGATGTTGCCTCACAGATGATTCAAGCCATCATGCTCGGCATCGTGCTATTCCGCGCCGAGTGGAAGCTGGCTCTGTTGCTGACTTCATTCCTGCCTTTTATCTTTGCAGTTGCGGCGCTTTTTCGGGTGTTGGCGCGCAAGGTCACCAGGCGCGGCATGAAGGCAATGGCAAACGTCAACGCCGCGATCAAGGAAACTTTCAGCGGCATTTCGATTGCCAAAAACTTCCGGCAGGAAGACAGCATCTTCAAACTCTTCGATGAATCGAATCGGCAATCCTATCAAGTCAATGTGCAGCGCGGCTTCGTGCTTTCGCTGATCTTCCCCACGCTCAACGCGTTGAGCGGCATCTTCGTCGGCATACTTGTGTATGCGGGCGGATTAAGCGCGGCGCAAGGTCTCGTCACCATTGGCGCGTGGTATCTTTTCATTATCAGCCTTGATCAGTTCTTCTTTCCCATACTCAATCTTTCGGCGTTCTGGGCGCAGATCCAATCCGGTCTTGCCGCCGCCGAACGCGCCTTTGCATTAATTGACGCCGATCCAAATGTGATACAGACCGACCATCGCGGCGTGCCGCGTTTAACCGGACGCATCCAGTTTGAAAATTTTTATTTTCGTTATACGGATAAAGAACCGATCTTATCGGACTTCAACCTGCTCATAAAACCCGGAGAGACTCTAGCTTTGGTCGGACACACCGGCGCGGGAAAATCGTCCATTGCCAAGTTGATCGCGCGCTTCTATGAATATCAAAGTGGAAACTTGTTAATTGACGGAAACGACATCCGCAGTTTTGACTTGGGACAATACCGCCGCCAATTGGGAATCGTTTCGCAAGCGCCGTTCCTATTTTCCGGCACAATAGCGGATAATATCCGTTATGCCGCGCCGGATGTAATAGACGCTGAAATGTTGACAATGGCGCGCAACATCGGCGACGGAGATTGGTTGGAGACTCTGCCAGATGGCTTGTACACAGAAGTCGGTGAGAGAGGCGCGCGCCTCTCCATGGGACAACGTCAACTCGTGGCGCTGATGCGCGTCCTCATGCAAAAGCCCGCCATCTTCATCCTCGACGAAGCCACCGCCAGCATTGACCCGTTCACCGAATGGCAGATCCAGCAGGCGTTGAGTCTGATCCTGTCAAAGTCCACGAGCATTTTGATCGCGCATCGGCTGTCCACCGTCAAAGCCGCGGACAGAATCGTCGTCATGGAAAAAGGCAGGATCATCGAAGAAGGGAATCATGATGGCTTGCTCAACCAGAATGGACATTACGCCGAGTTATACAACACATATTTCAGGCATCAAAGCATGGCGTATGTGGAGCAGGCAAAGGAATGGGTTAGTGGGAGAGAATAGGGAATGGAGAATAGAGAGTAGTGATCAGCCCTGAAGGTAGCAGGCTTTACGGCTTGCCCTGCTTTTTATGTTCATCACAAACGGTATGTAACACGAGCAGGGATATAACTATGATTTATTTTCACGAGTTTAATCGGCTCTCTGATCCGGTTGAGTACCATATGAGCTATTGAGCCAGAAATAATAAAAAGCCCTGAGAGTTTCTCAGGGCTTTTTATTTTGAAAAATCCTCTGCTGGCCTGATAATAAAAATCGCTCACACTCAATCTGTGAGGCACTGGCGGGCCTTTTTTACTAAAGATACCGCTCTCATCTAATTTTAATTTTTGTCTTCACATATCCCCAGTATAGTATATAAATGTAAGCAGTACAAAACATAAAAGTCAACAGCCTGCCAGCCGTTGACTTTTATCGGCGAACACGATTCCTTGTCCGGAGGTGTGCCTATCATTATTATTACCACTTTCCATAAAAAAGTCAATCGCTAAATTAATAATCGATTAACAAATTCTTTAACAGTAACCCACAGAGTACTTGTGCAAGAAAGCTACACAACCCATTCCATAATTGACGGTTTATTTTAATGTAAGCCGCCTAAATTTGCAGTATAAATCTTATAGAACACATAGTAATAAAGTGAACTGCCATTCACTGACTTTCATCAGCAAATATGATTCCTTGTCCGGAGGTGTGCTATGTTTAAACTGATAGACAAAATATTAAATGGTCTTTTGGATAGACGAAAAACACTAAGAAAACGCGTATCTCAAAACATGGTGGATGTGACCTATTTGGTTATTACACTTGCTTTGTTACAGCATATGACCCTTATCGTATATGCTGTAATTGTATATGCATTTTGGATATTAAAATAGCGCAATATAAAAGGCTACGATGCTTATTCGATTATTCCCTATTCGCAATGGACGGGGGGCTAACGACTTGTCCCGCCTTTATTTTCATGACAAATTTGGTTTATCCCAAACAGTGTCCCATTTCATCATCAGGATGCTCCGCGGGCGTAAACCGTTAAGCGGCTACAAAAGCATGGCGTATGTGGAGCAGGCAAAGGAATGGATTGGCGGTAAGTGAAAAGTGAAGATGTAATGCAAACAATAAATTCAAAATCTTTAGCATAAAGGACATGATAAAATCCATCCCATGCGAATTCAACGCCTTTTTACTTTTATCTTTTTTCTTTTTGCAACATCCGCGTGTCAAAGCTTGATTCCGTCCGCGCCTGCACAACCCGCCGCACCATCCGGCTCAATCTTGTATCAAGATGACTTCTCATCCGCCGCCACCGGTTGGGACCGTTTGGCGTCTGCCGAAGGCGTCATGGATTATGACGGCGGCGGCTATCGGATTTTGGTCAACGCGTTGCAGGTTAGTTTCTGGTCTACGCCGCATAAAAATTTATCCGATGCGCGCATGGAAGTGGACATCGGCAAACTCGCCGGTCCGGATGAAAATCGAATTGGCTTGATCTGTCGTTACGCGGGCAGTGATTATTATTTCTTCATGATCACCAGCGACGGCTATTATGCCATCGGCAAATTTATCGGCGGACAGATGATACAACTCGGTCAAAGCGAAATGCAATATAGCGAAAATATTCTCAAGGGACTCGCCGTCAATCATCTGCGCGGCGATTGTGTTGGAAATACGCTCACGTTATATGTCAACGGCTTCCAAATTGCGCAAGCGCAGGATTCCACGCTGACGTCTGGCGATGTCGGTCTGATGGCTGGCACATTCGCCCAACCCGGCGTTGACATCATCTTCGATAATTTTGTAGTGTTACAACCATAATCGGACGGTAGACGACAGACGATAGACCGTTTCCATCGTCCATTGTCCACCGTTCACCGTCCAAAATGAAAATCTACCTCGATACCCTCGGTTGCAGACTCAACCAAAGTGAAATAGAAAATATGGCGCGCCAATTCCGCGCGGCAGGACATGAAATTGTCGCGTCTGCCGAAGGCGCGGAGTTGGCAGTGGTCAACACTTGCGCGGTCACCAACGACGCCGCCGCCGATTCACGCGGCAGAATACGTCATCTTGCGCGCTTGGGTGTGAATGAAATTATCGCCACCGGTTGCTGGTCAACGCTTCAACCGAAAGAAGCCGCGAAACTTCCAAACATTCTTCGCGTCATTCCCAACACTCAAAAAGATAATCTGGCCGCGGAAATACTTGGTCTTAAACATTCATCCTTCATTCCTTCGGCTGCGCTCCCCCTTCGGGGACTTCGCAGGACAAGCCTTCATCCTTCATCCTTTCGTTTTCCTCTCCCCGGCATCCACCATCGCACACGCGCCTTCATCAAAGCACAGGATGGCTGTGACAATCATTGCACATTCTGCGTCACATCTGTTGCGCGCGGCGCTTCTCGCAGTCGCGCGTCTGCGGATGTGATCTCTGATATTCAATTCGCGCTGGCTGGCGGCACAAAAGAAATTGTGCTTACCGGCGTTCATCTTGGTTCGTGGGGACAGGAATTAAATTTGCATCTGCGCGATTTGGTCAAAGTGATTTTGCGTGAAACGGATACGCCGCGCCTGAGACTTTCTTCCCTTGAACCCTGGGATTTGGATGAAGATTTCTTCGCGCTATGGAACGCTTCGACTGCGCTCAGCGCGGATGCTCGACTCATGCCACACCTTCACCTGCCTCTGCAATCCGGAGCTTTATCCACTCTCAAGCGGATGGCGCGCAAGACCACGCCCGCGGCATTCCGCGGACTTGTCTCAGCCGCGCGCGCGCGTATTCCCGGCGTTGCCATCACCACCGACATTATCGCGGGATTCCCCGGCGAGACAGATGAAGAATTCGCCGAGTCGCTTGCTTTTATTAAGGAGATGGATTTTGCGGATGGACATGCTTTCACGTATTCGCCGCGACCGGGTACAGCCGCGGCGCGCATGTCGGGGCAGATCAGGCTTGAGGTCCGCAAGAAGCGGAATCATATCCTGCGCGCGGTCTTTGAAGAATCCGCAAAATCCTATCGCCAAAAATTCATCGGACAGGTCGCGTCAGTTTTATGGGAATCCGCGGCTGAAGTGAAAGATGGCGATTGGCAAATGCAAGGTCACGCGGAAAATTATCTGCGCGTGAGCGCGCGTACTTCATCCTCGCGTTGGAATGAGATTGACGCGGTGCGCCTGACCGAACTGACGACTGATGGTTTATTCGGGATGATCGTATCGTGAAATATTAAAGGACACATGCCAATATTCTTGAAGGGTTTATTGCTTGGATTTTCCATTGCAGCGCCGGTCGGTCCGATTGGCGTATTGTGTATTCGCAGGACAATCGCGGAGGGACGCCTTGCCGGTTTTCTTTCGGGACTCGGCGCGGCTACCGCGGATATGCTTTATGGCGCGATCGCGGCTTTTGGATTAAGCGCTTTACAGGCAATATTAATTGATCAGGCGAATTGGTTGAGAATCATCGGCGGTATTTTCTTGATCTATCTTGGCGCGAAAACATTTTTATCAAAACCAGCCGAGCAAGCCGCGCAGACTTCACGCGGCGGAATCTTTGGCGCGTATCTTTCCACCTTGGCGCTGACGCTCACCAACCCGATGACCATTCTTTCATTTATCGCCATCTTTGCTGGATTACAGATTAACAACATGAGCGGAAATTATCTATCACCGATGTTGTTGATCGCGGGAGTTTTTTGCGGGTCGGCGGCTTGGTGGCTGACTCTGTCATTTTTGGTGGGACAGGTTCGAGATCGACTTGAAGCGGGTTGGATGATCTGGGTTAATCGCATTTCAGGAGTCGTCATCCTGAGTTTTGGGATCGCGGCATTGTTAATAAAAACGACGGGCTAGCAGAAAAATACTTGACATACTCATAGTATTCGCAATGACATTTACAAAGGGGATGGAAGAATTTACGTCAGCCAATCAAAAAGGCGGTCTGTTTTTACAGACCGCCTTTTCTCTTATTTTTTGGCTTTGAATTTATTGCGCCAGTTCAAGGGTTGGCGCGGTATTTTCGAACCGATTTTCTCCGATGTTGTATTGAATATTAATATCGGCTGTGCCAAGCGTCTGCACTTGATAGGCAATGAGTTGACTGTGATTAGCCGCGCCGATGGAGTTGCCGCGGTAATCAAAGATCACGGATGGAGCCAGAATGGTGCCGGTGATGCCGGTAGAACCATTGCCGCGCCATTCAATTTCCTGGTTGCCCGGGTTTGCCAAAGCGACCACCATGTAAAGACCGCCATAAGGACCACTGGCGGGACCTGATCCCTTGAAGCCGCCGCCGCCGGCGAACTTTAAGTTAAAGCTTGGGTCGGTAACATATAACACCGCGTTATTCAGCACAATATCTTTCTTGTCAAAAACGTCGAAGTTGCTGACACAATATAAGCCATTTGAGAATGTGAAACTGGAGGGGTTGGTGGGGACAACATACCCGCCGTTGAGGGTGCCGTCGCAAGCAGGTTTGGGCATCATCGCCACGATGGGATTGCTGGTGTCGTTGAAATTCGTGGGATATGGAATCTGCGCCGCGCCATCAACCTCAGTGGTTCCAGAATAATCACAATTCACCGAGCCATGCGCGATAACGGCTTGACCTGAGTCCAAGGTAAAGTCTTTGTTGCATTTGCCGTTGAAATTAGCGTTCGCAAACACACTGCCGCCACGCACTGTCCAGTCGGCGTCACCGTTGATGTAGATGCTGTTGCCGGTTGGCTTCAAGGCTACAACCGCGTTTCCGTCAAATAACGGGACCGACGCTGCCGGATTCACATGCGCGATTGCCACTACTTTATTGGTAAGCGCTTTTACGCCAACGATGGATGCGAAGTACGGTTGCATCACAGATGTAATGGTGACTTGAATGTAGGAAGGATCGCACAGGATGATGGCGGCGTCAGACCCGGATGCATCGTCCGGTGTGCCATCATTATTGTTGTCGTCATCAAATTCATTCTTGATGCCATCGCCATCCATATCGTCGTCTTCATGGTTCTTTTTGCCGTCATTGTCGAGGTCGTCGTCCTCTTTGTCGGATTTGCCGTCGTTGTCGCTGTCGTGTTCTTTGCCGTCTTTAACGCCGTCGTGGTCGTTGTCGTATTTTTTCTCGTCGTCGTGACCTTCTCCTTCGCCGCCTTCATTTTCATTGGCGTGTTCGTGGTGCTCTCCGTCGTATTTTGGGGTGTTGCTGTCGTCGTGGGTGTCGTCGTGTCCGCCGTGACCGTCGTGCGCGTTGTCAATGCCGTCGTGATCGTCGTCATTGTGGTCGTCTCTGTCTTTTATGCCGTCATTGTTATTGTCGTCGTCATGTTCGTTATCAAGGCCGTCGCCATCGCGATCGTTGTCCACGTTGTCCTTTTTTCCGTCGTTATCGTCGTCATCGTCTTCGCCGTCGGGGATGCCGTCATGGTCGTTGTCGTGTTCCCAGCCGACGCCTTCTGTGTAGTGGTCGTTCTTTTCAGAATGATCGTCATCTATGCCGTCGCCATCCTTATCGTGATCGTCATGAACGCCGTCGTTGTTATTATCGTCATCAAATTCATTCTTGATGCCGTCGCCGTCCATATCGTCGTCTTCATGATTCTTTTTGCCGTCATTATCGAGGTCATCGTCAAATTCGTTCAAGACGCCGTCGTGATCGCTGTCGAAATTATCTGCCGCATCTTGTCCTTGCGACGCCGTGCAGGCAAATGCTCCGGTGGTTGGGGGACTATCTACTTTAATATAATTGGTCACTCCATTATTGTCGTAGCCATTGCCGAGGGCGCTGTTCACCACGCTTTGCATTTCATCCGCGCCATTGACTCTTGCCAGGGCGGCGGCTAATACGGCAGCGTCTGTCGCATTCTGCGTATTTTGGCGGTCAACGAAGATGCGTCCGCCGTCTACAGCGAGACCGGTGAGACCGAGAAGCCCCACCATCGCGAAAACGATAAAAACAAGGGCTTGTCCTTTTTCAAATTTTTTACGGTTCATGTTATTCTCCTCTTGATTTGAGTCAATTTGTTAATTCTGCGCTTCGATACGAAAGCGGGGCATATCATTAAGCAATCGTCATTGGAATAAATTGCTTCAGGCTGGGGCAAGAATCGCAAAGTACGCGTCGCAATGACGACAGCTAAGTAGTTACTACTATAACTATACACGCTCCCGAATTTGCCGTCTGTCAGGAATCCTTGATTCGACCACCTATCAGATTTGTTAGCTGGCACGTTGATTCGTAGGATAAGTTTATAGACTTGTCCTACGCGCTTCAGATGGGCATACCCTTCACCCTTTCAAATGGTATAATCCTGCGCGTATGAGCCCAGAAACTACTTCCTCAAAAACAAAAGTCTGCCCAACTTGTGGCACGCGCTTAAGCGAAAATGCCACGCGCTGTCTGGTGTGCGGCACGGAATTAGGCTCCAAGCCCGAAGCCAAAGTCGTCAAAAAAGTGGAACGAACCGTGCAAGCCAGCCGTATGCCTGAGATCACTCTCAGCCTGCCAGCCGCGCTCGGTCTGCTCGCGATCGTATTATTGATCGGCGCGGGTGGAATCTACGCGGCGCTCAACGCGGGCGGACGCGTGATCGAGCCAACCGTCGTTGTTACATCCACCGAAACTCCCACACCCAGTTCAACGCCTACGGAAACGCTCCAACCTACAGCCATGCCAACCGCGACATTATTACCGCCCTTTGATTACACAGTTAACACAGGCGATACCTGCCTGGGCATAGCGCTTGCCTTTGGCGTCAATTCACAAAGTATTGTCGTTCTTAATAACTTATCCGCACAATGCACCAACCTGGTTGTCGGACAGGTATTAAAAATTCCGTATCCAACTCCTACGGCTTTACCTCTGGCAACCAATACTCTTGAACCTGCCGCCGCCACAGTTTCTGCATGTGAAAGAGTGGATGTCACCGTTCAAGCAGACCAAACGCTTTCAGGCATTGCTCTTAACTACGGCGTTTCAATGGCTGACATTAAAGAATACAACAGCCTTTCTACGGATAATGTCTTTACCGGACAGATCATAAAAATTCCGCTTTGCAAACGCGCTGGAGATCCTAACAAGCCGACTCCCACCGCGACAATACCGCCTCCTTACCCCGCGCCCAACCTGCTCCTGCCTTCAGACGGCGCCGCCTTCACCCTCGCCAACGATGTGGTTACACTGCAATGGGCTTCGGTTGGCACACTGCGCCCGGGCGAAGCGTATCAAGTCACCATAGAAGACGCGACCGCGAATCAAACCCGGCGCTTAAACGATTTTGTCGCAGATACAAAATACATCGTGCCAATTAGTTTCCGCCCGAACGATAATGTAGCTCACATCCTGCGCTGGTGGGTTTCGCCTGTCCGCCAGACCGGCACAGATGAACAAGGTCAACCGATCTGGGTCTCGGCAGGAAGCGCCAGCGCCAAAAATGTATTTTCATGGGTTGGCGTTGCCGTCGAAGGAACACCTTCGCCGTAGAACAATAACAGATATTGCCACAAAGTCTCAAAGACTCGAAGAAAATGATATGTCGTTGCGAGGCTAAGCGAAGCGAACGCCGAAGCAATCTCCACTTAAACGGATAAAACTCATAAGACTGGGATTGCTTGCCACATCGTCCCGATGTCCTTCGGGAAAGGTACGCGTCGTAACGACATTTTTCGACTTTGAAAAACCCATGCCATCGCTTCTCATCATCATCGCTTATTCGTTAATCGCGCTTGCCTTCGTCAAACAAGGTTTGCGCCGCGCCTTGTTATACGCCGCATTGATCTGCGGGACCATCATCGCCGCATCCACCGAAATACTCAGCCTGTTTCACGCCATCAATTTTTGGACAATTGCCGGATTATGGGGACTCGCCATCCTTGCCGCGCTGATTTATTTAATTTGGAATCGGAAAAATATCCGCTTCATTCCCGACCCTTCGACAGGCTCAGGGCAGCGCCTCGCGCCTGCATCCGCTTTAACGGCTGACGCGTGGCTTTTGCTTGCTTCCATTATCTTCATCGCCGGCGCGACAGCCGTCATCGCCTTTTATGCCGCGCCCAACACCTGGGACTCGATGACCTATCATCTGGCGCGCATCATCCACTGGATGCAAAACGGAAGCGTGGAATTTTATCCGACCAACATTCTCAGGCAACTGCATCTGAATCCGTGGAGCGAATATGCCATGATGCAGTTCATGCTGTTAAGCGGCAGTGATAAACTGGTGAACTTTGTACAATGGTTCAGCATGGCTGGCTCGCTCATCGGCGTGACGTTGATCGCCGAACAACTCGGCGCAACGCCGCGCACACAAGTCTACGCGGCGGCTATCGCGGCGACAATTCCCATGGGCATCTTGCAAGCCTCCAGCACACAGAACGATTATGCCGCGGCTTTTTGGCTGATCTGCTTTATATATTTTGGTTATGCCTTTAAACATTCCGGCACGATGAAAGACGCGCTCGCCATCGGCGCCGCGCTCGGAATCGCCATTCTTACCAAAGCCACAGTTTATATCTTTGCGATTCCATTTTTGTTATGGTTCAGTTTCTCTGTGTTATGGAAATATCGGTTAAGCGTAATTCGTCCATTGTTTGTAATTGCATTAATCACGCTGGCGCTTAACTTCGGCTTTTACATCCGCAACTATGACCTGTACGGGAATCCGCTTGGACCGGGACAGGAAGCGGAAACAGGTTACAAGTACAGCAATGATATTTTTACGGTACCAGCTCTGGCGTCGAACATGATCCGAAACTTCGGCATGAATCTGGGAACCCCGGATTATAGAATCAATATCAAGCTGGATCGTTTCTTTTATAAAATCCATGAATGGATCGGCATCTCGCCGAACGACCCGCGCACTACATGGACCGGCGTGGAATTCCACATTGATTACACATCGTATTACGACGGCAAGGCTGGCAGTCCGCTTCACGTTTGGATGATCCTGCTTGTCATCCCGATATTTTTATCCCAAAAGCGGAATAAAGGTAATGAACCTTATTATCTTCTTTGTCTTCTGGCGGGTTTTCTGATCTTTTGTTTTTATTTGAAGTGGCAGAGTTGGCATTCGCGCCTGCTTCTCCCGCTTGGCATATTATGGTCGCCGTTCATAGCGCAAACGCTGACTCAATTCCGCGCGCGCTGGTTAATTAATGTAAGCATGGCGGCGTTAGTGGCAGCATCCATGACATGGGTATTTTATAATGAGACTCACCGTCTTTCAGGCAATGGGAATATTTTCGAAACCGACCGCGCCGAACAATATATGAATCGGAATAAATCGCTGTATGCTCCATTTATGGAAACTGTTGACTTGTTGAATAGAAAGTCATGTTCAAATATCGGCTTGATGACCGATTGGGACAGTTGGGAATATCCGTTTTGGGTAATGCTAAAAAAAGATTTGCCTGATGCGCATATTGAGCATGTAAATGTGGATAATATTTCAAGCAGGTTCAGTTCACAATTTCCCTTTAGCGCGTTCTCTCCGTGCGCTGTTGTAGTGATCAACCTTGCTCCTCCCAATCAAGTAATTTTGAATGGTAAAGTTTTTGTATTAACGCAAACCGAAAAATCAATAAGCGTTTTTATGGAAGCGCCATAGGAGATACGATGAAACTTGAATTGATCCACAAACCGGCAAAAGGACAGGCGCGCGCCGCGTCACTGCTTTTTATCCATGGCATGTTTCATGGAGCATGGTGCTGGGAGGAATTTTTCCTGCCGTTTTTCGCGGAACAAGGCTATGAGTCATACGCGCTCAGTTTGCGCGGTCATGCGGGAAGCGAAGGTCAGGCAGAATTGCGCTGGCATTCCATCGCGGATTATGTCAAAGATATTGAGTGGGCTGTATCGCAGATTGGCGCTCCGGCGGTGATTATCGGTCATTCCATGGGCGGTTTTGTGACGCAAAAATTTCTTGAGACAAATTCTCCCGCCGCCGCGGTCTTGCTGACATCGGTGCCGCCCACAACCATTTGGTCGGCAACTTTGCGTGTGCTGGCAAAATTCCCAATGTCTGTGATCAAAGCGCTGGCATCATTAAATCTCTATCACATCATAGCCACGCCTGAGCAGACTCAATTCGCTTTTTTCTCGAAAGATATGCCGCTTGCGGCTGTCAAAAAATATCACGCGCAAATGAATAGCGAATCCATCCGCGCCTATTTCGATATGCTTGGATTAAATCTTATACATCCTCAGCGCGTAAAGACTCCTTTGCTGGCGCTCGGCGCGGAGGATGACGCTGTCATTAGTGTGAATAATGTCAAGTCAACGGCAAAAGCCTATGGCACGCGCGCGGAAATATTTCCAAAGTTGGCGCATGATGTAATGCTGGAAGCAGGCTGGAAGTCGGTAGCAGAACGCATTTTGGAATGGCTGAAAGAACAGGAGTTATAAATCCAAATTATGAGGATGAAGATGGACGCCAACTACTGGAACAGTTTCGCGCACGAATACGATGACACAGTTATTGATGCGTTTACTTATGGAAGGACCGATACGATTGCAAAAACCATCGAGCGCTTTGCATCGCCGAAATTGGACGCCGCCGATTTTGGCTGTGGTCCCGGCAAGATATTGCCGTTCCTTTCACAAAAATTCCGCAGCGTTTACGCTTATGATTTCTCAAACAAACTGCTCGACATTGCCAAACAGCGCTGTAATGGATTGGCGAATATCCACATCGCGCAAGCGGATTTATCCCAGCCGGTTGAGCGCCTCCCCGCTGTGGATGTAGTCGTCTCGTTCAACGCCGCGCTGATGCCTGATCCTGACCTGCGATTTAATTTTCTAAAGGGAATGGCTTCCCGCGTCAACCCCGGCGGACACCTGATCTTAAATGTGCCATCGGTTGAATCCCTGCTTTATAGTTATTTCCGCGAGACCGAATGGCATCGAAAAAATGGCGCCGCGCCGCGCAAAGCCGAAAAACTTGTGGACGCCAGTTACATCACCAGACCTAAAATGATCGCGCAAGGCATTTTTATCCGCGGCACCGAACCGACCAAACATTATCTGCGCGAAGAATTGATCGTTCTGGCGCGCGCCGAAATGAGACTCGAAGTATTGGATGTGATCAAAATGGAATACGACTGGAAGACCGAAATGGAAGAAGATACTCCCGAATGGATGGGCGAGCCATATCCATGGGATTGGCTGCTGATCGCAAAAAAGCCTGCTTAAACATAGCGCCAATGCCGCCGCGATTCGAGTCATACCAACTCCCTTGCGCGACTGGTGATAATAAAAAATGGATGAAAGCATACGCATCGGCGAGCATGTAAAAATTTTTCTCGATTCCAAATTTGGAAACAGCGCGGGCTGGTTCCAAGGCATAGTCGTGCACATTGACCCGTATTCAAAACACAGAAGCTTCTACTGGGTGGAATTGGATGAAGATTCTCAGGCAATGCTCGGTATTAAGCAGATCTCGGTATTTAATCCAAAGAACATTCAAAAAATGGAGACGGAATAAAATGAAGATCGAACATATCGCGGTCTGGAGCAAAGACATTGAGCGGCTTACAGCCTTCTACGAAAAATATTTCAACGCCACATCCGGCGGCAATTGCATTGAGATTACCATCTAAAAATACGCTGGAGAAAAACATGCTTGATCTTCATTCAACCGAAATCGCCCATCTTGCAGACCGCCACACATTTGCAGTACAGGCATGGTTATCTTCACGCGCGCCATCTGCCGTGTCATTTGATGGGCGCGGCATAAAAGTCCGTTCAACCGGACTGGGAGTCCCACTTCTCAACCTTGCGTTAGGCGCGAATTTTATTGATGTAACCGATGAAGATATCCAGTTGGAAATTGAAGCGGTAAAGGAATTTTTCGCCGCGCGACGCGTCCCCTGGTATTGGTGGATCAGCCCATTTTCATCGCCGACAAATATCGTGGCAAGATTGGAAGCGAGCGGCGCAAGGTACCTTCCGCCCGCTTTACCAGCCATGATCGCTCACCTGCCGCCGCACAAGACAGAAGTAAATCCCAATCTACGCGTTTGGCAGGCTGGCACACGCGCAGATCTCGAGGCAGCAAGCTATATCCGCCACATCGCATTTAAATTTCCAAAAGGCGCAGGCGTTAGTTATTTTGAGGATATGGCTGAAGATTGGCTGCGCGGCGATCCGGCGCATTTATATCTGGCATCAGTGAATGACGGTCCGCCTGCCGCCATCGGCGCGTGGATCGTTGCGGAAGGCATACCCGGCATATACGTGATGGCAACCCTGCCCGAATGGCGTCAGCATGGTTTGGGCAAAGCCATCCTGCAACGCTTGTTGGCAGATGCCACCGCAGGCGGTCATCAAATGATCGTGCTAACCGCGTCCAATATGGGCGAACCGCTATATCGCCAATTCGGATTTGAGCGCGTGTTTGGATATTTGTTTTATTTGCCCGAAGGCGCGGAGGCTTATATTGATGACTGACCCGATCACAAACCTTTTGGATAAAGCCCTCGCCTCGCGCGCGCCGTTACTTGACTCTAAACACGAGTCGGCTTTTCGTCTCTTCAACGGATTCACCGAAGGTTGTCCCGATCTGACAATTGACCTGTATGCGACAACTGCCGTCATCCACAATTACGCCGATGACATCGCACAAGGCGAGGCGCTTGTTCAAGAGGCGCAACAATTTCTCGCAACTTCCCTAAACTGGCTACGCGCAGGGATAGTCAAGACGCGTAACGGTAAAACTCAAGCGGAGAAATGCGGAAAAATTTTATTCGGCACAACGCCTGATCGTAAAATCAAAGAACATGGCGTCCGCTACGCCATTGACCTAACCATGAACCGCGACGCGAGCTTATATCTTGACACGCGCAACTTGCGGAAATGGATCATCGAGAATCTAAAAGATAAAAGTGTCTTGAACGCGTTCGCATACACAGGCAGTTTTGGGGTCGCCGCGCTGGCAGGCGGAGCCAGCCGCGTTGTGCAACTGGACTTGAACCGTCAATTCCTGAATCTTGCCAAAACATCCTATACGCTTAACGGATTCCCCATCCATAAAAAAGATTTCATCGCCGCAGATTTCTTCGAGCAAGCCAGCCGCATGAAACGCGCGGACGAACGCTTTGATTGCGTCTTCATTGATCCGCCGTTTTTCTCGTCAACATCAAAAGGCAAAGTGGATCAGGAAAACGAGAGCGCGCGGCTGATTAACAAGATCCGTCCGCTGATCAATGATGGCGGAATCCTGGTCGCCATCAACAACGCGCTTTTCCTAAGCGGCAAAGAATATATGCAAACGCTTGAATCGTTATGCAAAGATGGATATTTGAAAATCAAAGAACTCATCCCCGTACCGGAAGATTTCACCGGCTATCCTAAAACGCGCGCGGGGAATCCCATCACGGACCCTGCGCCATTTAATCATTCGACCAAGATCGCAGTGTTGGAAGTGCGGAGAAAGTCCATGAGTGCATAAATGCGACTCGAATCAAAAATCGGAACATGATGTTCCGATTTTTGATTACCTCATTGCTTTGGCGCTAATGCCACGCGCTTTCTTTTCTTTATTTCGGTGCCTGGGACGTTGGTTCTACGGGCTTCCTGTTTTACCATTCGAGCATGTTTGCGCACGCCTTTGGATAGTCGCCTGGGTTTGGTATTGACTGGTGTTGTGTCCAATTGTATTACTCCTTATATTGTTATGAGTTACTTCTGTGATCAGCTTCATAAGCTGACCAGAGCATGCCAATTTCATCTCTGGCTTTCTGACGGGTATATCCATATTTAACTTGCAGCATGGTGACGAATTTATCGAACTTCACCTCTGCTTTGTCCACTTTATTCAGGTCGTACTCGACCATCAGACCCCATCTTGCGTTGATCTGGCCGCGGATCAGGCTCCATTTTTCTTCGAACATCGTTTTGTCCATAGTCGTTATCCTCATGCCTTTTAAATAATTTAACGCGTCTCTTCAAGGCTGCGTCTTTTCGATATTTTGATTTTTGAAAGGTATCGCAGTGTTGCTTACAAACGATGATCCAAATCCCCCACATATAGGCAATTTACCTTCTGACGATCTGATTTCATTGTACTACGTACTGTGGATAATACTAGCGCTGACTGATTTTGTTTTATTACCCATTCCTCCGCAAATCCTTGAAAGAGTCTATTCAGTCTTCTCGCCGAACAAACATCCTGGCTTTTGTTAGAGAGTATCTGAAAACCTCACCACAAAGTCACCAAAGCACGAAGCCACAAAGAAAAAAAGCTTTGTGGCTTCGTGGCAAAAAACGGACTTTTACAAGAAATCAATTGGATTTATCAGCGTATCGGTTCCATAAAATAATAGGGGTTGATCAATGGCGCTTCCGCCGACCAGCCTTCCTGATTATTTTGCATACGCAGGTTCCACCACAGATAAGCCCTGGGACCTTCTGGCGTGTCGCTGATCACACAGACCGGACCGCCAAGCACTTCCATTTTTGTGCCTGGGTCATTGGTCACGATGATGGGCCAATTAAGTCCGGGACCGGTGCGGAAATTTAATCGCAAGAGTATACGGACGTTATCGCCAGCCTGAACGCGGCTGGAAGCAGATGGACAAGCGCTTGGATTAGATGCAAGGATTGTTGGCGTAGGTTCAGGCGTTGGAGTCGAAGTAGGAATCGGCATTGAAGTCAAAGTGGGAAGCGGCATAGGTGTCGCCGTTGGCGGGATGGCGGTGGCTGAAGGTTCGGCTGTCATGGTCACAGGCGTAAGCGTCTCGACAGCATTAGGCAACAAAGTATTTTCCATCGCAGTTGGAGGCGCGACAGTTACGGTATAAATCGCCACATCCAATTCAACCCGACGGCCGCGCATTAGCAGGGAAATCAAGATGAGCGTTAAAATCACTGCCACGATTAATTTGAATAGATCATATCCCGGCGCATATTTTGTCATAATTACCCCGCTTTCTTTTTATTGGCTAACTCGCGAGCCTGCCGCAGAATAGACCTTTCATTGATAAAGCGCTGCAACAAATCGCCCAACGCCTCTTCAAATTCATCCAGCGTGAGGTCTGCCAACTGTTCGTAAGTATAAAGTCCCGACTGGTTAAGTTTCTTCGCAATCACACGTCCAACGCCTTTGATTACAGTAAAATCATCCGGCTTGGCGGGAGGCGTAGTGTATCTTTCTTTTTTTGGAGGCGCGGGAATCTCGGCTGGTTCTGCTATTGGACGGCGCCAATAGAACCAATCAATGATCCATTCGATCAACCACCCGATCAACAAGCCCAGAACAAGCGCAACGATTGTGTTCATAATGACTCCTCTACTAACGAATATACCCGACATAACAATTATATCAGGCTCAATGATTTGATCTTAAGGATTTTCACTTGTCATTCCATGTCTTTCTCAAATTAATGTCTGACAAACTTTTTGAACCGCTAAGCTCGCGAAGCGCGCTAAGAAAAACCTTTTTCAACTTCGCGTTCTTTGCGGTTAATTTTGTCTGGTTGCAAGGTTTGCCCGACTTTGAGAAGACCATACTTGTCATTCTGAATAAAACTATATTAGACATTATCCGAAATTAAATCGGGATGCTGACGAACGCAGATTAATCCTTTTAAATCAGCGAAATCAGCATTTATCTGCGTCCAAAAAATATTCTTGGCTTATTACGGATAAAGTCTATTTTTTATTTCACCGCTTTATCCGTGATCTCCAGCGCTTTATTCAAAACATCAAAACCTTCTTTCAATTGCTCTTCGGTAATAATCAACGGCGGGATAATCAAGACCGTGTGCCAATGCGTATAAAGAAACAAGCCGTGATCGAGACAATATTTTTTCAACGCGTTCATCTCAGGCGATGAACCATTCCACGGCGCCATCGGCTCTTTGGTCTTTCGATCTTTGACCAATTCAAGGATGCCGAATAACCCAATCGAGCGGATTTCGCCGACAGATGGATGCGCTTCGCCGAGATCAGATAACATCCGATTCAAGACTCCGCCCATGCCTGCCGCGCGTTCAACGAGTTTATCTTCGCCGATAACATTTATATTGGCGATAGCCGCCGCCAACGAAATGGGATGTGATGTATAAGTCAATCCGCTTTCAAAGGCGCGTTCGTCAAAAGCCGCCGCGATCTCCGGCTTCATCGCCACCGCGCCTAACGGCGCATACGCGGACGTGAGCCCTTTTGCCATCGTCATAATATCCGGCGCGACATTCCAATGCTCAATCGCGAACCATTTTCCGGTGCGACCAAATCCGCTCATCACCTCGTCCGCGATCATGACGATGCCATATTTGTCGCATAACGCGCGCACACCCTGCATATATCCCTCTGGCGGAATAATGATTCCGTTTGTGCCTGTGACTGATTCCATAAGGATCGCGGCGATAGTCTCAGGTCCTTCGTAGAGAATGATTTCTTCCAAATGATTGAGATAATCACGCGTGAACTCTGATTCAGAAATATCCGGGTTTGCGCGATGAAACGTTGAACGATACCGATACGGGTCAAGGAAATGAACCACGCCCGGCATAAGCATCGGCTCCCAAGCCAAGCGGCGCGGATCGCCTGTCACAGCCATCGCGCCAGCCGTCGCGCCGTGGTAAGAACGATAACGCGCCAATATCTTATAACGGCGCGTATATCCGCGCGCTAATTTAATGGCGTTCTCGTTCGCGTCCGCGCCGCCGAGAGTGAAAAGAACCTTGCTCAATTTTTTTTGCGGAGTCACATCCGCGACCATTTTGCTCGCCAGCGCGCGGACATTGGTAGTCATCCCCGGCGCGGCATACGGCAGGACGCGCGCCTGCTCGATCATGGCGTTGATCACGCGTTCATCGCCGTGACCGATATTCACGCACATGGTCATGGAATTGAAATCGAGATAACGCTTATCGTCCGCATCCCAGAAGTAAACGCCTTTGGCGCGCTTGACAGTTATCGGGTTTACTTTTGCCTGAGCAGACCATGTAAAGAATGCATGGTTTTTCGTAAGAGATAGAATTTCATCGTTGGGAAGTTCAAACATTGGCGGCCTCATTTCAATTTACGATTTTCGATTTGCGATTTACGATTGGTGGTCGAGTAGCCGCTCTCTTGTTCTTTGCGGCATATCGAGACCACGATTTACGATTTGCAAATTATAATCCCCCGTCCAATCTTTCAAAGAGGATATATTCATGAAATTTGCCTATCAGCGTTTGGTAGTAATCGGCGCCACCAGTTCGGGGAAATCTACATTGGCGAAAATATTATCCGAAAAGTTAAATCTTGATTTCATCGAATTGGACGCTTTGTATTGGGAAGCAAACTGGACAAAAGCGCCGGATGATATTTTCCGTCAACGCGTGGAAATGGCGATCAGCGCGGACCGTTGGGCTCTCGCGGGAAACTACAGCGTCGTCCGCAATTTGACCTGGTCCCGCGCAGATGCAGTCGTCTGGCTCGATTATCCGCTGTGGACGATCTTCTGGCAATTGACTCGCCGCACCTTCACGCGCTGGTGGACTCAGGAATTATTGTGGGGAACAAACCATGAAAATTTATGGACGCATTTCAAATTATGGTCGCAAGATTCACTTTATAACTGGCTGTTTAAAACATATTGGCGGCGCAAGCGCGAATATCCGCAGTTGTTGTCAGAGCCGCGCCATGCTCATTTAACGGTATTCCACTTCAAGTCTCCGCGCGAAGCGGAATCGTGGTTTGAAAATCTATAATGCTGTGACTGTTCAAAAATCGGTAAAAAAGAAATTGTAAGTTCGACACGAACTTACAATAGTGCGATTTGACAGATGTGGGTTAGAATTATCAAAACTTTGCGCGGCGCGCAATGATCAGGTGAGCGATGCCAAAAACGAGACCCATTCAAACAAGCAATCTTCTTTCAGCCTTCCAACAGGAAACGGAAACCCTGTTGAGGGTTACTCCATCCATTATGATCATCTTTGAAATGGATGGGGAAATATTAATTGCCAATGATGCGGCGGTGCGTTTTTTGAGGTGCACAGTTACTTCGATACTCGGGAAAAATATATACAAATTATTTAAGTTTGAGGATGCGCATCTTCAAACTTATACCCTGCAATTGGCGCAATCGCTTAAAGAAGTTTCGTTCGAGGACACAAGCAAGGAACGGAAATTTTCCTGCGTTCTGTCTCCCATGTTGAGTGAAGGCAATGTTGTCCGTGTTGTTCTATCTGCCCAGGACGTTACCGAGCGGCGGCATACTGAAGAACAGTTACGAGCGCTCACACAGGAATTGGACAACAAAGTTCGTGAGCGCACCGAAAAACTCCAAAAAGCCAACCAGAAGTTACTTCAAGATAAACAACGCGCCGAGTTTCTAGCTAATTTCTCCGGCATCTTGATCAAATATGCCAGCGACTTCAACGGATTACTGCAACGAGTTTCGGATGAAATTAACAAATTGACCACGGATGGGTGGTGTATCATCACGCTCTTTTCAGATGACCAGACTCATCTAAAAATTGCGGCGTTATCGTACTGCGATTCTCAAGCCGCGCAAAAGATACGGGCGCTTATTACAAATAAGGTCTATTCGATACAAAATATAGATCTGGGCGAATTATGGCAACAGAATGAAGATTCCATTAATAGACTCGTAGCCTATGAACGGATCAGTCAAATCCTTCCTTCTGAATTATTCCTTCTGTTGAAAAAAGAAGTGCCAGTGGGCATTTTTGGAATTCCCCTCCTGTTTCAGGGACATATCTTGGGGGCAATTTTCATAATCCGCAGCGACTCGAAACCGTTATTTTTTAGTAGTGAAGATATTTCTTTTTTTAAAAATATTGCCAACCCTCTGGCGCTGTCCATCAAAAACGCGAAGCTGTTTGAGGATATAAAGGAAAATCGCGAACAATTGCGCGGTCTTTCCCAGCAAATGGTTGACTTGCAGGAAATGCAAATCAAGAATCTGGCGCGGGAACTCCATGACGGCGTTGGGCAAAACCTGACGGCGATCAATATTAACCTGTCGCTGTTGAAACAATCATTGCCTGAAAACTATCCCGACGGACTCCTGTCTCGTCTGGCAGATACAAGCCAGATCGTGGAAGAAACGGTCGTTCGTATGCGTAATGTAATGGCGGATTTCCTGCCCCCCATGCTGGAAAGTTATGGTTTATCGCCAGCGCTTTTATGGTATAGCGAGCAATTCAAAAAACGGACAAATATCCAGATGTGTGTCAATGATTACAGCCTGAACCCTCTGCGTTTGCCGCCCCATGCGGAAGTCGGCTTATTCCGCATCGTCCAGGAAGCGCTGAATAATACTGCCAAGTATGCTCACGCCACGCATGTAAATATTGAAATGAAAGACGATGGCAATGATATGTTGATGACGATTACAGATAATGGAGTGGGATTTGACCCGCAAGTTGTTTTTGCGGAGCCGGCGCACTGGGGATTTGCCATTATGCGCGAACGGGCAAGGGCGCTGGATGCATCTTTCAATATTGAATCAGCTCCAGGCAAAGGCACAAAAATCCTTTTGCGAATTGCGAGATAAAGAATGCTTATCACGGTTTATCTGGTTGACGATCACCGTATTTTGCGCGATGGCTTGCGTATGCTTTTGGAATTACGCGGCGACATCCATGTTGTAGGAGAGGCGGAGGACGGACGCGCGGCTTTGGATGGAATCCTGGAAGCCAAGCCGGATGTCGTGCTGATGGATATCACCATGCCCGAACTAAACGGGATTGACGCGACCCAAAACATCCTGCTGAAATTGCCTCAAACCAAAGTCATCATCCTTTCGGTACATTCGGATACTGAGCATATTTACCGCGCCTTGCAGGCTGGCGCAGATGGGTATCTGCTCAAAGAATCTGCCGGAGATGAAGTGGTCAAAGCTGTACATACGGTCTATAACGGAAAACAATATATCAGCCAAAAAATTTCAGATATTATGCCTTTGAATTATGCCCGACAGCGTCAGATACGAAGTCCATTCGAATTGCTCAGCGCCAGAGAGCGGGAAGTGTTGCAATTAACCGTAGAAGGCGCCACCAGCGCGGCGATTGCCGAAAAATTGGCTCTCTCTCCTAAAACGGTGGATACTTATCGCAGTCGTCTCATGGAAAAATTGGGTACTCAGAATCTGCCGGAACTGGTGCGTTTTGCCATTAAGCATGGGCTAACGCCATCCGAATAACTTTTATATGGAAATATTAATTCGCCCTATAAAAAGAGCCGTCCTTTTGGGGATAGCTCTTTTTATTCAAGAACGTTGATAAATCTTTGGAAGGACTTCTAAATTTTTACGCTGGACGACATCATCTCAGCATCAACAGGCATGACGCGCGAATCATTTTTAGCATGATGAAGCGCTTGTAAGAAAATGGCTTCCTGTTTTCTTAAAATTCATCTGTCTTGGAGCGTAATGGCAGGGTCATCAGCACCACATCGCATGAGTCGCCGTCAGGAAACATGAAGTAGTCATCCAATGTACACATGGGCTTAAAGCCCAATTGCTCGAAGGCTTTGACAAATTTTGTCATGTCGGCAATTACTTCAACCATCAGGATGCCCAAGCCATGCTTGCGCGCCAGATCAATCAGAGCGCGGATCATTTTCATGCCAAGCCCGCGTTTGCGATAATCCTTGGCAAGGAATAAACGCACCTCGCCAACATGGCGTTTGGGACCTTCGTAAAAATGCAGGGATGCGCTGCCAACCACCCGATCCTTGGCAAGAGCCAGTACTGGCAGTACCTTGCCGTAATCAAGATGATCGCACCATTCCTGAATGAGACTGGGGTCTTTAACGTAGTGGCGAAAATAGCGCAGATCATCATCGCTGACGACGGAATAAAATTCCATGAGCTTTTGTTTATCGTCTGCGATCATTGGACGCAGCAGAATATAAGCTCCGTCTTTAAGAGTGATCATTTCACGGAAATTTTTAATTTGTTCAGGCAACATTGTGATCCACCTTTCCAAATGTGGTTGACTACACCGACTTTAGACAAATCTATCTTATATTACGTTTTTCTGCCTCTTCGCGCAATGCCAGCATTACTTTGTGCAGATTGATGCCAAACTTGCAAGCGCCGCGCGAAGCTTGTAAAACGGAATCAGACCAAAGGCTATCTGAAAGAAGCGCTTCTTCATCATCCATTAATGCAAGTTGGATGAGGCCGCCCAGCGTAAGATCATTTTCATTGGGCAGGTTAATGTCGCAGTCAAAACATCCCTGACACCGCGAAATATCCTGCCCAGTGGAAGCGCGAATGATTCGTGCCAGAGTTTTCAAGATTATTCAGGCTTCTTTTCCTTAGGCGCGGGCGGGACGAATCCCTTGGGCAATAAGCCCGCTTCAGTGACAAGGCGCGGCACAATATCTTCCCAGTTGACGGGCATGATGTGAATGCCGTGAATACCTTGCTTTTCAAGACCTTTTATCTTTTGCATCAGTTCAAGCGCGATCTGTACGCCTTCCTCTTGCTCATTGCCGGCTTTGGCGGCGGCGTCCATGCGATCAAGGACTTTTTTCGGAACAAACACGCCGGGAACCTGAGTCATAAACTTGCTCATCTTGGCGCTCTTCAACGGCGTGATGCCAATCATGATGTAGACCTTGTCGAGGATGTTGCGCTTCGCCAGTTCATTGAGCCAGATTTCCATGCGTTCAGCATCGTAAACCAGGTTGGTCTGGAAGAACTGTGCGCCTGCGTTTACCTTTTTGTGTTCGCGCATGGCTTGGAATTTCGGGTCGGACGCGAACGGAGCGGCGGCGGCGCCGAGGAAGAACTTGGGCGGGAATTTGATCTCGCGTCCGTCGAGATAGCGACCTTCATCGCGCATTCGGCGCAGAATCCAAAGCATCTGGATTCCGTCCATGTCATTGATGTCCATGCGGCCGCGCGGAGATGGAGCAAGCGCTGCGCTATCGCCGGTGATGGAAAGAATATTACGCACGCCGAGAGCGGTCGCGCCGAGGATTTCGCCTTGCAAACCGGCGCGTGTGCGGTCGCGTGCCGCGATCTGCATGACAGGCTCCGCGCCTTTTTCAACTGCGAACCTACTGCACGCCCACGAAGTCATGCGCGGAGTCGCGGATGCATTATCCGTAAAATTAATGGCAGTCACATAAGGCTTGACCAGTTCGATATTTTCGATCAGCTTCTTGGTGGACATGCTCAGTGGTGGAGCGATCTCGCAAGCCACGACAAACTCGCCCGCTTTTAATGCCTTCTCTAAATTAGAGGCGGGTTCGGTGTACGCGGGAGCGTGGTATTCCTTATCGCCTTTCCACCAATCAGGTTGGCGTACCGGCTGAAAAACCGAATTCCAATTCTCGTCGCGTTTGACTTTATCGCCCGCGAACATGCCAGAGACGAACTTGCCCGTTCCCACTTTTCCAATTTGACGCGTGACATCGCCCCAAGTTTCGCCGCCGACTTTTTCCCAATCAAGCGGAGGCAAGACTTCCATCAGCATTTCTTCGCGTCCCATCTTGATGGAGCGTTCGTAGATTTTGTACCAAATGCACGGACGGGTTTTGTCCACATAACAAGACTCAGGTGTAGAACCGCCGCACGGACCATTGCGTAATCCTTTGGGACATTCCATCGGGCAAATAAAAGCGGTTTCTTGCAACAGACAATTTCCGCACATGCGGCAGCCGAACAAGGGGCTTTTGATCGCGTATTCAAAATTCTCAAGGACGCGATTGCCAAACGTGTCTTTCTTGAACGGCAGATAGGCAGATTGCCAACGGCGGCCGGGTGTAAATATTGACATGAATGTATCTCCTTGGGAGAGACGATAGACCATGGACGGTGAATGGTAAAAACGGTCTACGGTCTATCGTCCACCGTCTAGTTTGTCAAATACGAGTCCGCGTAAATCACTTTGTTCAAAAGGATTTGCGTGGTCTTCCAAATCGCGGACTGATCCGGGTCTTTCAAATCAAAATCAGCCACCTCTATTTCTTCGCCTGCCGCGACGCGATCTGCAATCTTGTTGTAGACTTTCGCGAGTGGGGTGGATGTATCTTTTGTCTCGATCCAGCGGATGACGTCATTCTGTTCCTTGTCGAACGGATTGGCGATCATCATCTGCAAGCCAACGCCCATCAACATGGAAAGATAGACGCGATTGATCAGCGGACGATTTTCGTTCGGCACGGCATTGGATACATTGGACAGACCAACTGAAATCATAGGCGCGGGATCCCAGGCATATTGCAGAGTCCGCACGGTTTCGATGAGGTGCGGGCAATATTGCTGGCAACCAGAGCAGGTCAGTACAAGCGGATCAATGATCAGGTCTGACATGGGGAAATCAATTTCCATCATGCGCGGGATCAGCGCTTCAACCGCGATGTTGACGCGTGCATCCGCTTCGACGGGAATGCCCTCGGAGCGCATGGTCAACGCGATCACCTTGGCGCCATACTTCTTCGCCAGCGCAGGGATTTTCTCCAGACGCTCAGGTTCAGCGGATGTCGAATTCAAAATCGGCTGTGCCTTCTTGATGGTCTTGAGCGCGGCTTCCATGCCATCCACGTTGGTGGTGTCAATCGAAAGCGGCACATCCACCACTGTTTCAATGGCCTGCACGATCCACGGCCAAACTTCTGCATAATCCTTCTTGCGCGGACCAAGATTAATATCTACCGCCTTCGCCCCCGCCTCCACTTGCTTGACTGCCAAGTCCATGAAAAATTCGCTATCCCTCGCAATCAGCGCTTCCTTAACCTTTTCCGAAATGATGTGAATGTTCTCGCCTATTATATACATTGTTCCTCCAGTTTATTTAGTGACAGGTTTTCATGTTTGCAGGTTGGCATGTTAACTTTCAAACTTGTCAACTTGCGAACGAGATAATGCTTCTTCCACACTCGGAAATTTTGACATATCCGTGTGCGGCAAAAATAGAGCCGATGTAAACGCTTCATAAAAACTATTGTCTGCAGATAACTCAATATAAGTCATGCGCTTCGCGATCTCAGTCAATCGTCCGCGCTTCTTCCAATCGAGCAGGGAATAATACGCGCCTTTTACAGCCGTGTTTCCAAGGAACTCAAAGCGCGACCAATCCATATCAGGCAGAAGCCCAATCTGCACGGCCTTTTCCACATTGATATATTTTCCGAACGAACCGCCGATCAACACCTTATCCATCGTTTCAAGAGGAACGCCGACTGCATCCGCCAGCACGGTAAAGCCGGCATAGATGGCGGCTTTGGCGCGCAGGAGATTATCAATATCAACGCGGGTGATCTGGATATCTTCACCCGATTCAGTTTCCGCGCCCCAAGCCACGACATATTCACCGCCATGCGATCCTTCGCGGACCCTCGAACTGTTCGCCGATAAATTGACATTACCGGCCTTATCGAGGATGCCCGTGATGAACGCTTCCGAGAGCAGTGAGATCAATCCCGAACCGCAGATGCCTTTCGATTTTCCGCCGCCGATGACGCGATATGTTGGTTCCAGCGTGTCGCTGTTGATCCATACTTCTTCGATGGCGCCGGTGGTCGCTCTCATGCCGTTGACTACGCCCGCGCCTTCAAAAGCTGGTCCGGCCGAACACGCGCAAGTAACCAGCCAATCGCGATTGCCAAGCACGGTCTCGCCGTTTGTTCCAACATCGAGGAAGAGAGTCACGTTTTCGGCTGTCTCCAAACCGGATGACAGCACACCCGCCGTGATGTCCGCACCGACATAGGACGCGACACCAGGCAGACAATCCACGCTTGCTTCGGGATGAGTCTTCAAACCGACTTCGCGTCCGCTCATCAAGGGCAGGTGGTTGACTGCCGTGACAAATGGCGAGAGGCGAATACTCGCGGCGGGGATGCCCAGCAAAAGATGCATCATCGTGCTGTTGCCGGCGATGGTTGCCTTGACCACTTCTTCGGGTTTTGCGTTCACGCGTTTGCAGGCAGTTTCAAGCAGCTTGTTGATCGTATCCAGCACACGCTGACGCATTTCTTCGCGGCCATTGCCTTTCCCCGCGTACATAATGCGCGAGATAACATCCTCGCCGCGCGCGATCTGACCGTTGTATTCCGCAACCTGCGCCTTGACCTGGCCGGTCACCAAATCCACCAGCCAAACGGAAACGGTTGTCGTGCCAATATCCACTGCCATGCCCCACAGCGGCGAGTATTCATCAACAAAGCCAGGTTGCAAGGAAATCAAGCGTAAAGGTTGATCCGGGTCTTCAAGCGGATATTCCAGCACCGCAGTCACATTCCATTCGCCTTCACGCAAAACGTCGCCGATGGATTGGATCAATGCCAATGAAATATTCACGTTGCCGATACTGGCTTGCAATCTCAGCGCGGTTTGCAGACGCGCCCAGTCATCGGTTTGATCTTCCATCGTGGGCGGATTGAGTCGAAGGTGGATGCGGCGAACAGTTTGATCCTGTGAATATTCGTAATCCGCGGGGACAGTCACTTCGGCAACGACGCGATCTGTGGTTAGTTTGCGTTCGATCTTTTCCTGCGGCGGGATAAAAATCGAAACGTCACCTTCAACGACGGTTTGACAAGCCAGCGCGTAACCCTGCTCAACCGATTCGGGCGAGAGGCGTAAAGCGCTTCGTCGCCGGACATTGCCTTCAATGACCTGCACCGCGCAACGACCACACCGTCCCTGCCCGCCGCACGGTTGACCAATTTCAAGGCCAGCCATCTGCGCGGCGTCAGAAAGCAGAGTACCCGTCACTGCTTTAACAGTGACGCTCTTTTCGTCGGGGGTGGTGAAGGTGAGGGTGTGTTCCATCTTCGATTATGTCATTGCGAGGGCGCTCTTGCTTTTTTGCCCGAAGCAATCTCCTCGTTGTGTTGGAGATTGCTTCGTCGGGAAGAGCGCCCTCCTCGCAATGACAGGTTAGTTCAACGCTGTCTTCATGAACGCGGGCAAATCAACTGCCTCGCGCGGACCGACGCGGATTTCCCAATCCGGGAGTTCCTCTTCGAGTTCGCCAGAAAGAACGGCGACGTGACCCGGCAGGACAAGGCGTTTCTTGCTGACCTTGCTTGCCACATCGAAGCCTTTGACGGCTTTCGCGATTCTCTCTGCATCGAATTTGCCAGCCGCCCACGCGGTCAACACGGACATGCCTTCAGCGTCCGTCACAACCAGCCATGCTGGCAAGCCACTGCCTTCGACTTCATTTGCAACGGAGAAGTAGGTGATGCTGAAGTTGGTTGTGATCAAAACGGGACTTTCAGGTTTGGGCGAGTTGATCTCGTAAATGCCCGGCGTTACTTGAATCGGTTTCTGCGGATCAGTGTAGATGTTTTCGCGCAGGACGAGCAACGGATAGAGCAGTTCGGGTGTGAAGGTATCCAGCACCACGAAGCCCGCATATTTAGCGATGGCTTGCGCGGCATAGACCGCTTCTTTTTCAACGCCATTTTGCGCGGCGAAGAAAATAGTTGGATAACCGAGCGCGCGGAAATTGGCTTTGATCGCGAGTTTACGAACCTGCGTGGAACGCGCCAGCGCTTCGCTCATATTTTTGCCGCCAAGATCGAGAACCATATCTTCCACACCTTTGGCTTGGACCTTTTGAGTCAGGTCAGCGAGCGCGTCGAGTGAGTCGGCTTTGACAACAAGCGCGGCTTTGTTCTTCTTGGCGATATCAGCCAGAGCTTCAAAGTTGGATGAATCCGCGGCATAGATCAAAGCCTGTTCTCCGGTGAGCAAGCTAAGAGCGGAGTCCAGAACCGCCGCGTCTTTTCCGATCAAAATGAGCGGACGTTTCGTCGCGCCTCTGGCGGCTTTTACTGCGGCGGATAGGTCGCCATCCGCTTCAATGGCAAAACCATCAATGGTAAAGTCCATGCCAACATAGTTGACTTTGTACGCATCAGCCGCGGCAACTTTTTTGGCAAGGTCAGGGTCGCTGGCTTTGACGCGCAAGAACAAACCGGTCTTGTTATAGAAAGTCTTTTCGTGGCGATACATGCAGACTTCATTGCCAACTTTGACTTCGGTTCCGGCTTTCAGTGTAATGAGGCGGACGGGCGGCGCGGAAGATTCAGCAAGTTGTTTTTTGGATTCATCGCTGACATAAGGGCAGGCGCTGAGTTCAACCTGCTTGGCGGCAAGTTTCATTGCGAAGGCAAGGCAGGTGGGGAAACTGCATTCCTTGCAATTGGTTTGAGGGAGTAACTTATAGATTTGAATTCCACTTAATGCCATGTTGATTTCCTTTCTTTGTCACGTTTACAAGTTATCAGGTTTGCAGGTTTAACATTTCAACCTGCCAACTTGTAAACTTTTAAACAGTGATAAGTTCGCCAATCGCTTCCTTGATCCGCTTGACGGATTCAGGATGCCGCAATACAACAACGTCCGCACCCGATTCAACCAGTGCAATCGCGGTGACTGTTTCCCAGTTGATGGCGCGGGCTTTCCAGTCGCCCCAGGCTTCTGGTACACCTTCACCTACTTTGGCTTCCTTGGTTTTCCATGCTTCGAAGCCGGGTGTGACGATCATGGGCAGTTGCGTCATCGCGTCGCCTTGCAGGGCGGCGAGGCGCAGGCGTTCCATGACCGAGTAACCGTATTCAATTCCATAGCCGAGCGCGCCGGTGGTCGGATCCATCAGGATGCGATCCTTGGGCATGCCCATGTCGCTGACGAGGATGTTCAACTGCTTCGACAGGTTCACATCCATCGGGGTGCGCGCCTGCACAAGATGACCATTCGCCATGGCGGTCGCAACGATGGTGCGATAGTTCTTATCTTCGCAAATGCCAAGTACGATCTTCTCACCTTTGGTCGCTTCAGAAACAGGCACGAGCAATTCGTTATCTTTTTCTGCTTGTCCCGGACCCCAGACGATAAGAGGTAAGCTGGTCGCGCTTAATACCGACTTAACGGCTTTGACCGCGTCATCGGGTGAATCTGCCAGCGTCAACGCGAGCACGATTAGGTCTGCCCCAGCTTCTTCGGCTTTCTTCGCCCATTGAGCTGGATCCGCCATCGCGTCACCCCAGACTTCGCTCAACAACGGCGACCAATCGTCGGGCTTGCGAGATTTTATCTCGATCGCGATGACAGGCTTATTCGGCGTCGGCGCTTCGTAATGCAGGTACGGCATGGCAGTCTGCCCGCCGACCATTATGGATTTGGCGCGTGTACCGCCCTCCGCGGCTGTCGCGCCGATGGTGATGGCTTTGATACTGCCAGCCCATTTGTCTTTTGGTATTTCAATTGGCATGGTTCCTCCAGTTTTGTTTATGTCATTGCAAGGCAGCGTATTTCCGCCAAAACAATCCCCGATTAACAGGAGATTGCTTCGCGAAGCGCGCTCGCAATGACACTAAATTAATCCTGCTTTTCTTCTTGCTTCATCTCGTCTTTCAGTAAACATTTGTATCGGCGATTTTCTTTCCGCCGCGAGACCCAAATCTTTTAGTTCACTTTCATCATTTGCCGCCAAATGGCGAAGGATGTGTTTGTATGAAATCATGGCAGCAGGATAAATGATACCTGCTGAATTATGTGTCATATACGCCACGCGGATTCGCTTATCCTTCATCATTTGCGCCGCGACAGTCAAGGGAATGTCGGCGGGAAGTTCCGGTACGCCTTCTCGCATCACTTCTTCGGCGGTTAATAATTCGGCATTTTCTCGTCCGTAAGCATTGACCAACTCTTCGTAACCGACAATTCCAACGCCCTCGCCTTCGTTGCCAAGTATGACCATTTCTTCGGCATTTTGTTCAAGGATGAAACGCGCAATGTCAACGATGGGTGTGGTCGCTTTGCAAGTCGGCACACCGACGGTCATCAGGTCACGGACGAGGAGAGATGACATATATTAAAAAGTTAAAGGTTGGAAAATTGAAGATTTGATAAAACTTGTAACCTTCAACCTTCCAACCTTGAAACATCCTAGAACATCGACTCCATCGCCATTGCGGGATGATTGTGCGCTTCCAGCCAGGCGAGCAACTCTTCGACCGTTGTCGCGCTACTTCCGTCAGCGATTTTTTCCATGAAATCGGGATCGCCTTCACGTTGACAAACGGCTTTGAATTCATCTGCCATGGATTCTTTCAGCACAGACGACATCCAGACCACGCGCTTGAATCCGCCGTCAGATGAGATGAATTTGGGGCTGATGAGGTAGAATTTTCCGACGCCCATCACGCCCGGGGTTTGAAGTCCGCCGCCCGCGATACCTGCGAGAGTCGAGAAGGTCATGCCTGCGGGAGTCATAGCCGTGTCTTCGCGGCTGAGAACCATCACGCCATTTGCTTCGGGGATGAGCATGACGATACATTCGAAACATCCGCAAGCCGTCATCGGGTTTTCCATGATGGAATACATCGAGACTTCGTTGACCACGCCATGCGAACCCATCGCGGCGTATTCATTCGTGCCACTCCAATAGCCTTTTCTGTCATCAAGCATTTTGCCAAGTTTAATCGGCTGATTGGGTCCAGTGGGATTGATACTGAATGATGCTTTGCAGTCCAGCCAGTTATACGCGCCGCACAGACCGAGCCGTTCGGGCGAGACCACGCAAACATGGTTCGGCGCGAAAGATTGACAGAGTGTGCAAGAGTAGAACTCATCCACTTTATTGTCGGTCAGGTCGGCGAGACGTTTGTTGCGGAAGTCGTACGCGGCGCGCGCCTTCTCAAGCCATTCGGTATGCAAGGCAGGATCGGTAACAATGGTAACTTGAACCTTATCAACGATAGCGCCGAAATCTTCATGGAAGCGGGCATGCAGGATCTTACCAAAGTGCTCAAGGTTGAAGCCCTTGTCTGCCGCGGCATTCGAGATGCGGATCCACGCGATGTCGCGTTGACCAACGTGCTGAATTCCGCTCGCGCCGTTGACGAAGTAGTGGACTTGTCGTTCCAGCACAGGTTCGAAGTCCTGTTGCATCTGTCGTCCTGCCACTTTAATGATGATGCCCAAATCCATGGAGCCTTGGGCAGGGACTTGCGAGAAGTCCGGTCCGATGACTTCGATCTTGCCATCGGTGACTTCATCCAATTTTGCCATGTGCAGGAATTCAAAGGCGCGGCTTTTCTTGCCGCCGAACTCGACGCGCAAGTCAGCCTTGCGGACAACTTCACCTTCAAAGGCTGAGCCGTAAGGAACTGGCACAGGCACGTTTGAAACCTTGACCTTGACGCCGCGAATCTCGATACATTTCTGAACGAGTCTTTCGGCTTTTTCCAAATCATCTTTGCCGTCAATTGCATCAAACGGCATGGAGACGACGTGTTCGTATGTCGTCACACCTGTCGGTAAAATTTCGGGGATGACCGTATCAGCAATAACGGGGAAGCCGAAGTTGATCGCGCCAGCCGCAGCCGCGTATTTCAGATCATCCACTTCGCCGAGCGCCAGCACGAACGCGAATACGCGCTCTTTGTTATAAAGCAAAATCTCGCGCGACATACCGGGTTTCATACCGCCGAATGTCAGTGCGGAGCGAGTGGCAAATCCAAGCGCGTAGATCGCGGAGATGGTGTCAGTCCCAAATGGAACAGTGTATGTGTCGTATCCAAGTTCCACGCCTTCTTCCTGTAGTTGGTGGATGATGCTGCGACCATTTACGTTACCAGATAGGAAGGTCAGGATATTGCGACGTTGGAGTTCGCGCACGATCTTGACGGCGGTCGCGTTGTTCTTGGCGCATCCGACGATGGCGGCAAATCCGGGCATGCGACCATCCACCAATTGAATACCCCACGAGCGGAGTTGAATGTCGTCAATCGGTCCATTGAGATGACCATGTCCATTGGCGCCGCCGTAGTTCGTGCCTCCAGCCAAAGTAAAGTTTTCGGGCATCGGTTCAGGTTGAAGTCCATAGACGAAGCGAATGGCTTCGATCGTTTCAGCCGCCAGCAGAGTCGCCATACCTGAGTCGAGTGTTTCGCCCAAGTAGGGAGTCCAATGCTTGCCAGCAGGAACAGGATGAAGAAGTCCGCGCGTATAGTCCATGACGGATTTCAAATCGCCAATTTTTTCGATGGACTTACCGGTCATCCCCAAAATGGTGGGAAGATAATAGGCTGTGTTCGGGAAAGATACAGGCGTGTCGGCGCCTTTTTCCGCCAGTGCCTTGTTGAGCATGACATCGGCTTCGGTTACAAGCGCATTGGCGCCGCGAATTGCACGTGTGGCTATATATTTTGACATAATTAACTCCTCGTGATTCGTAATCCGTAATTCGCAATAGTTTTGTGAATTACAAATCACGCATACGTTTTAATCTGCTGCGACTCCATAAATCGCTTCGCGGCGCTGCGCCAATGGCATCGCTTCGAGTACATTCATTTTCGCATCGCCCGATTTTCCAAATTTGTTCGGGTCGTATTCAGGCAAGCCAAGCGCGGCGCGTTTCTTATCAATATGTTCCAGCGTTTTGCGGATCATCTCTGCGGGATCGGGGATGAATTCCAATTTGCCGCCGTAAAGTTTTTCCCAGCCTTCGCTGATGTATTTAAGTACTTCATCACTGCCATCAACTCGATCCATACCACTCACAGGAGACGAACCGCCGAAGATAACATACGCTCCCGACGCGACACAATATGCCGCGATAGCCAGCGCTTTTTCGCTCATCCATTCGGGCGCAAGACCGACGGCGGGAATCTGATCAATATCATCGCCGAGTCCGCCGTCTTCCACCATTTGAGTCAACACGGTCAGGATGCGGGTATTATCCACGCATGAACCCATGTGGAGGACCGGAGGAATGCCGACTGTTTCGCAGATTTCGCGCAGACCGTTTCCGACTTCGCTCAAGCCTGCTTCGCCCAGCATCAGTCCCAGCTTGGCTGACGAGATCGCGCCGCATCCGGTTTGCACAACGAGTACATCCTGTTTGAGCAATTCCTTTACAACGACATTATGCAAATAATCCTGCGATGAACGCGGATTATTACATCCGACGATGGCAGCCACGCCGCGGATACGGCCTGTCATGATGGCGTCATTCAACGGGCGGAAGGATGCGCGGTACGAGCCTCCCAACATGTAGTTGATATATTCATGTGAGAAGCCCGGAATTAAATCTTCCTTGATTTGGGGAATGCGCGTCTTGTTGTCATCGCGATTCTTGAAGTTATCAATTGCAACTTTGAGGATGGTCTTGGCGATGGTCATGGCATGATGCTCATCAAATTCAATGTGCGTCGCGCCTGTGATCTTGACCTTCGGTGAAGTGGTAATGATCTTGGTGTGGAAGTTCTGCGCCAGCCCAACCAGCGCTTGCATAACGCACTGCACGTCAACAACCATCGCTTCGACTGCGCCGGTCATGATCGCGAGTTCCTGATGCAGGAAGTTGCCCGCCGCAGGAATGCCTTGTCGCATTAAGATTTCATTCGCGGTACAACAAATACCGGAAAGTTGAATTCCGTTCGCGCCAGCCGCTTTGGCATAGGCAATGATCTCAGGGTCTTGTGACGCGGCTACGAGCATTTCGCTCATGGAAGGTTCGTGTCCATGAACCACCACATTGACCATGTCTTCTTTAATAACGCCGAGATTGGCTTGACCTAAAATCGGCGCGGGTGTTCCGAACAAAATATCGGAGATGTCCGTCGCGATCATTGAGCCGCCCCAACCGTCAGCCAGCGCGGTGCGGATGGCGTGATTCAAAATATGCGCGGGTTCCTGATCGTCGCCGATGTGAGTACGATGCAATGCCTCAACCACTTCGCGGTCAACGCCGCGGGGCCAGACGTTTTGTTCGCGCCAAATCTGCTGCCGCTTCTTGGGCGCGCGAATGGCGGGAACAATCTCGCCGCGTTGCTGACCGAATTGTCCGATATATAAATCGGCTAATTCATTCGCGACTTCTTCGGGTTTGCGTCCATCCACCTTGATCTTGTAATATGAAGCCACCATGCGAAGTTTCGCCACGTCACGAATCGTATAACCTTCGGCTTTGCCTTCCGCGGTTGCCTTCAATAGGAAAGCCATGTCGCGGCCATGATCGGAGTGAGCCGCGCCGCCCGCCGCAATAGCGCGCGTCAGGTTACGGGCTTGGATCGTATCAATCGTCGCGCCGCATACGCCGGTATCGCCGCTTTTGGTCAAACGACAGGGACCCATGCCGCATTGTTTACAGCACATTCCAGCGCCGCCGATATTACATGGAACCATCGCATCTGCACGAGTAAAGGCGGTTCCAATTCCCAACTCCTCCGCGCGGATCAACATCTGCTGCGCGGCTGGGTCGGTCGAGTAATCTTTAATTTCACGTTTCTTTGCCATTTTTACCTCTATTGTTTTTTACTCATCAATCATTTTGACAGGACCCATGCCTGGGCAGGGCCAAAGCGGGCGTCCACTATAATTCACGCGCTGGGCAAAAGAAACGGTCTCTTTAACAGTTTCGTACACAGCGGTATGGCGGAAGAAATGATCCCCGCCTATCTTCTCGACCGCGATGCCTGTCTCGATCAGCATCGGCACTTCGCCAAGATAGCCCGCCTTATCGAGACAGGCGGCAATTTGTTCAACCTTAATTTTAGCCGGATCGAATTTAACTTCAATAACCTGAAAAGCGCTACTTGCGTAAACTTCACTTACACCTGTCAGTTCAAGCAGAATGCGGCGTACTTCGGAAACATGGTGGTCTCCATAAAGCGCTGGCGCTTCGAACATTTTGGTATCCATATAATCTCCTAATGTTTAAAGTTTATGTCAAACAAGTTATTATAACTGATGAAGGGAATACTTTCTTTATACGATATAATTTTAACGACCATTATTGTACTTGGTATTGTACTTGGTGACGCTTGATTGTTTTTATGAGAATTGTCATTGAAAAGAAGGATAAATGTACCTTTTTTGTGGGGTTCTTTTAGTTTACTGTGAATTATCAAATCAATGCTTTATGCGAAGAAAATTAAACCTCACATGACATGGAAACCATCTTCTACTAACAAGTCAGCTGTTGAACAATTGACGGACCGCGTGGATGAATTAAGATCGGCGCTTCGTCTTCTGAACCCGGAGCTGATCGCGGCGCGAAGCGGCGCTTCCTACTTCGAGGCGGATTCCGTCCGCGGCGAATTGCATATTCTGTTATGGGACTCCGCATGTATCCTGTCCCTGCCCGAACTAAAAGTCCGCGCCAACAACGATAGTGAATTGCCGATGTTTCAGCAGGCTCTTCTATTTTATTATTTACTTACAAGCGACGGCGCGTCATTAACCGGTTCGTGGACATCCTTTGGCGACCTGCCCGGCGGACGTACGTATAATCAGGCTTTTCAAGGCTATACTGGCAACGAAATTTCCAAAGTCTTTGGGCTTAACCTTGAGGCTTTCAAGTCTGCATGTGAAAAGGCGGGCGGTCAGTTTGTGGCGTTGGGCGACGCGGCATATCGTTTTCAAATCCTGCCGCGCGTGCCGGTGCTGGCGGTCTATCATCTCGGCGATGAAGATTTTTCCTCCACATGTAAAATTCTCTTTGACTCGTCCGCCACGCATTATGTTCCCATTGACGCCTGCGCGGTGATGGGAAGCATGCTGGCGCAAAAGATCATCAAGACGACTACATTGCATATCATCCAATCAAAATCCTAAAGGTTTTAGAAACCTTTAGGATTTGACGGTCAAAATGCAAAAAGAAACCTACTTTACCCCCGAAACCATTCACTCAAAATCATCCGATATGCTTGCCTCGCTCGCATCCTTCCGTAAGCGGCATGAGAACATTGTTTTTGATGTAGGCCGCGCGGCATTATTGGTTTTGGATATGCAGGAATATTTCCTGCGCGAAGATTCCCATGCCTTCATTCCCAGCGCGCCCGTGGTCATTCCAAACATCCAATTATTGATAAACGCCTTCCACGCGCATAAGCGCCCTGTGATATGTACCCGTCACAGCAATACAAATATGGACGCGGGAATGATGTCTCTTTGGTGGAAGGATTTACTTCGTGGGGAATCTCAAAACAGCGAAATCACACCGGCATTGGATTGTTCAAATGGCATTGTCATTCAAAAGAGCCAATACGACGCGTTTCACAATTCGCCGCTGGAACAAATTCTTCGTGAAAATAAAGTGGAGCAAGTCGTTGTCACAGGCGTAATGACCCATCTCTGCTGTGAGACTACCGCGCGTTCCGCCTTTGTACGCGGCTTTCAGGTTTTCTTCACCATTGACGGGACTGCAACCTACAACGAGGCTCTGCACCGCGCGTCCCTGCTGACTTTATCGCACGGCTTCGCGCTTTCTGTTTTGGCGAAAGAGATTCCATGAAACAGGAAGTAATCATCCTTGGCGCGGGACCTGCGGGCATAACGACAGCCATTCAACTCAAGCGATATGGAATTCCATTTGTATTGATTGAGAAGGAACGCGCTGGCGGTTTGCTGTGGAATGCGAACCTTGTCGAGAATTATCCCGGCTTTCCAAATGGGGTTGCAGGGCCCAAACTAATTACGTTAATGCGAAAGCAAATGGAACGACTTGGTATAAAAATTACACGCGAAGAAGTTACCAATGTTGCATGGCGGGATAATTGTTTTCATATTGTTACGCAACATGCAACACGAAATACGAACATCCTCGTCGTTGCAACCGGCACAAAAGCAAAACCTATTCCAGATATTGTCGCGCCCGAGGCAAAAAGCAAAGTTTTTACGGAAGTATGGCATCTGTTGAATGAAGAAGATAAACAGATTGCCATTGTCGGCGCGGGGGATGCGGCATTTGATTACGCTCTGAATTTATCAAAGAAGAGGAATATCGTCACTATTCTCAATCGCGGGCATGAAGTAAAATGCCTGCGATTGTTATGGGAACGCGTCGCCGCGCAGCCGTCCATTCATTATGCGGACGGAATCGCTGTCAGCCGCGTGGAAAGCCTGAATAACGGAACCAGGCTGCAGGTCAGGTGTAAACGAGATGGGGATCAAGTCGCGCTCGATGTTGATTATCTTCTCTTTGCCATCGGCAGAATCCCGCAATTGGATTTCCTCCCTGAAAGTTTCCGCGCGCAGGAATCCGCGTTGATCGAATCGAAAAAATTATTTTATATCGGCGATGTGAAAAATGAATTGTTAAGGCAGGTTGCAATCGCGGCTGGAGATGGTCTGCGTGCCGCGATGCAAATACAAACTTTATTCGAGGATGGTTTATGAAAATTGTAGCGACAACAGGCAACCCGGATCTCGCGACTGTTTACATGGCAGATATGGGCGGCGGGCGATTGATCGAATTTGTGGAGGCGTGCCAGCCTCCCTATACGCGCGAGGAACGTTGGATATTGATGGTATCCACGTTGTACGGTTGTCCTGTGAAATGTTTGTTTTGCGACGCGGGCGGCGGGTATCGCGGCAAACCGACAGCGGAGGAAATTCTGGCGCAGATTGATTACATGGTGGAACAATGGTTTCCCGATGGAGTCATCCCCGCGTCGAAATTCAAGATTCAATTTGCACGCATGGGTGAACCTGCATTGAACATGGCTGTGCTGGACGCGCTGGAGAAATTGCCGCGTCGCTACCAAACCCGAAGCCTGATGCCGTCCATTTCAACGGTCGCGCCGCTGGGAACAGACGCGTTCTTCGAGCGGCTTATTGAAATCAAAAACCGTTTATATCCAAATGGAAGTTTTCAATTTCAATATTCCATTCACACCACAGATGTTGAAAGACGCGATCAATTGATCCCCGTCCGCAAATGGGACTTCGCGCGTATGGTTGAATATGGAGAAAGATTCCATCGTGCGGGTGACAGGAAGATCACATTGAACTTCGCGCTCACGGCGGATTCGCCGATTGAAACAGATGTGTTGATGCGTTACTTCGACCCGTCGCGTTATCTTATCAAGTTGACGCCTGTCAATCCCACCAGCCGCGCCATGCAAAATAACCTGTCGTCTTTCATTGATCCATTGAATCCGAACAGCGCGCAATCCATTGTTGACGACCTTGCCCACGCAGGCTACGAGATTATTGTCAGCATTGGCGAAGTGGAAGAAAATGAGATTGGAAGCAATTGCGGTCAATATGTGTTAAATTATCTCGAAAGCGGTGTCGCTGTGAAAGATGGATATAGTTATACAATGCAAACAGCGTAAGTTTTTGTAAATCCCCCTCGTCCTAAATGTAGTCGAAGGATAGGATTTCAAATAACAGATACATGCATTTCGACTTTGCTCACATCGTCCCGATACTTTTTCGGGGGCGTGAAAAACAAAGGATGACAAATGAAATTAGCAATTACTGGTAAAGGTGGAGTTGGCAAGACCACTCTCACCGCATTACTTGCGCAAGCCTACGCAGACATGGGCAAGCAGGTGCTGGCTGTGGACGCGGACCCGAGTCCGTGTCTGGCGGGCGCGCTTGGATTCCCCGATGAACTGCGCGCACAACTTCATCCCATCGCTGAAATGGACGCGCTGATCGAAGAACGCACCGGCGCCAAGCCTGGCACTGTCGGCGGATTCTTTACCATCAATCCGCGCGTGGATGATATTCCAGAAAGATTCAGCGTTCTTCATCGCGGCGTGCGTCTGCTCGAAATGGGTTCGGTGGAACTCGGCGGTTCCGGCTGTATTTGTCCCGAAGCCGCGATGCTCAAGACTTTATTCACGCATTTGCTTTTCCGAAAAGATGAAGTACTTTTGCTCGACATGTACGCCGGCGTTGAACATTTGGGTCGCGCCACCGTTGACTTTGTCGACGCGATGATTATTGTCGTCGAACCGACGCGCCGCAGTTTGGGAACCGCCGCGCAAATCAAAAAATTGGCGAATGATATTCATTTGACTCGTTTATATTTGGTTGGTAATAAAGTTCGTAACGACGATGAAGCCAAATTCCTTGAAACCGAATCTCCCGATATGCCCGTGCTTGGATTTATGCCCGCCGATTTGAAAGTTCAGGAAGCGGATAGATTGGGAATACCTGTTTACGATCATGTGCCGTCATTGAAGGAAGCAGCCGCGCAAATAATTGAAAAAATCGTTGTACCGAATTAGTTAACTTTAAAGGATTGGAGATTTTTTATGACAACTACAATAGCGCTTGCAGGGAAAGGCGGAGTTGGCAAAACCACCGTCGCAGGTATGGTAATAAAATATTTGGCGCAGAATCAAACTGGAAGTATCCTCGCCATTGACGCGGATCCATCCAGCAATTTGAATATGGTGCTGGGACTTGACCTTGAATGGACAGTCGGCGACATCCGCGAAGATATGCTGGCGCAGGTCAAATCATCGTTGACCGAGGGCGGCGCGGCAATGGGTGTGATGCCGGGTGGAGTCAGCAAACGCGAGTATCTCGATTATCACATCCGTTCTTCATTGGCAGAAGGTTCACGCTTTGACTTGATCGCCATGGGACGCGGCGAAGGTCAGGGATGTTATTGCGCGGTCAACCATAATTTGCGCGAAGTGATTGACGCCATGAGCAAGCATTATGCTTATGTAGTCATTGATAATGAAGCCGGCATGGAGCATCTCTCGCGCCATACCACGCGCGATGTTCAACATCTGCTCATTGTCAGCGACCCAACCCAACGCGGATTGGTCGCCGCGCAGCGTATCGCGGAGATGACCAAGGACTTGAATATTCGGATCGAAAAAAGTTATCTGATCGTGAATCGCGTTCAAAGTAATGAATTGCCCCCGCCATTAAAAATAGAAATTGAAAAGGTTAATGTGCCTTTGCTTGGAGTCATCCCAGCTAATACAGATCTAACCACTTTTGAGTTTTCAGGCAAACCGCTTGTTGATCTTGGAGACGACTCGCCGGTCTATCAGGCTGTTGAAAAAATGATGGGACAGATACTCAAATAAGAACCATCAGCCGCTTTTTAAAATTTTTCCTGTTTCTGCAAGTACTTCAAAAACTCGATCAGCCACTTCGATGGATGTCGACCCCAAGCCACAAGCTGGCGCTATCAGACTGCGGTTGGAAAACTCATCGGCTTTTATCGTCACCCCGCGCGCCGCTGCTTTTTCAACGATCAGGCTGATCCCATTTCTCAATCGTTCAGCCAATCCTTGCGGAGTCTCGTTAAAGATATGCTCGTTGTTAGGCACAATCCCCCAGCAGACGTTTCCACCGCGATCAAGATATTCTCTTAATTCAGTGGGATAGAGCGCAAGGTTCTCGATGAAACCATAGGCATCAAGATTCAGGATGTCAACATGAGTTCCAAGTAATACGCCCCAATCCGTATTCGCGCAACAATGGATGCCGGCAATCCCGCCCTCGGCATGAATGGCATCGAATACTTCATCCAGATAAGCGATTGCCTGCTCGCGGCTGAGGCTGATAAACGCCGACCCGAAAGCCGCCATATACGGCTCATCCAAAAAGATGATCACGTTCTGCCGCACAGACTTCAATTGTCGTATCTGCCAGCGCGCATTCATTGCCATGTTTTTGACAATTGTATCTGCCAATATGTCATTATATAAACTGGCGCGCAAATCCTGATCCGTGACTGTTAATCCAAACGAAATAGGTCCTGTTACCTGTCCCTTTGCCCATTCGCCTTCTGTCTTTTGTAATGTGTCCAGCATGGCGAAGAAACCCGGCGCATAGTTGGGATGTAAAGCGAACGCATCAACATTATCTGTCAAAAGAGGCGTATAGAAATTTTCCAGCGCTTCTGAAATATCCTTGCTGGTTTCAAAATAGACCTTCTCCTGTTTGGCATCTTCTTGAATGGCAGGCAGGGTATGTGAATATTGAACGTACATACTCTCGCGAAAAGAACGTTGAGAGAGTTGGGGCCAGGCTGGGACATCCAGAAGGCTGTTCAACTTTTCAGTCAAGCCATTTATCGCTAGGTATGGAACACTGCCAACATGAGTAGTGAGGAAATTGAATTTTGTCATTGATATTACCGTTGATCCAGAATGTATATTTATACAATTTTCTTAGTATAGAACGGAAGTAACCAGGGCGCAAATGACGAATGTCATGGGGTTTGTAATATTTACGGTTGGCGAGGCTATAACGCCCGCTTGAGCCATGATTTTGCATGCCAGGTCATGATCAAAAATGTTACTGCGAGGAACGAAGCAGTCTCCTGTGCCACTGTCATCCAAAATTCTGGATGTATGTTGTTTAAGTTCAGTCCATCCAACTCTTTTGCTGGCAAACAATTCTTTTTTCCAGCGCCAAGCAGGTCTTTTTGGCGAAATTATTTTGCCATTTTTCACAATCCTGTCACTGATCTCGCAAAGGTAAGTTAGTTCTCCAAATCTCCCCCCAAGTGGATTAGGTGCAAATCCCCCAGTTGGGGGGGTGTGACTGGGGGATGTTTACAATAAAATGAAATAGGACTTTTGCTTAATAGCATAAATCTTAAAAACCACCATCCATGTTCAAGGAGTAATCTTATGCCGAAGAAGAGAAGGGACGATCCCCGCACCCCTAAAAAACAAGCGGAATCTCAAGCCCGCCCCAATGTGGTAGCAAGACGGAAACAAATGGAAAGAGAACATCCGGTTGCCACTGTGGTTGCCAAGGCGAAAAGCCTGTGGGAACGCGTGAAGGCTTATGTAAAAAGCTAGCTGTAAAGTCTGCCGCAATCTGTAAACAAGATGACAGTCACCTTTGGGTAAAGGTGACTGTCATCTTTAAATTTTTATCACTCAAACCTTCGGCCCCGCGTCAATCACTTCCTGCGGGGTCTTATCTTCGAACTTCTTGAAATTCTCTGAGAACCTTTGCGCGAGGTCTTTATATTTCTTATCGTACTCGGCGCGGCTGGGCCAGGATGACCACGGCTCAAGCACATTGTCCGGCACATCCGGGCAGGTCTTTGGCACTTCAAATCCGAAGACAGGATCCTGGTAATACTTCACTTTTGCCAGTTTACCGCTCAAAGCCGCGTTCAACAAAGCGCGCGTATGTTTGATGCTGATGCGCTTGCCTATACCGTAAGGTCCGCCCACCCAGCCGGTGTTGACCAGCCAGCACGTCACGCCGTAACGCTCAATTTTACGTTTGAGCAATTCGGCATATTTATATGGATGATGAACCATGAATGGTCCGCCAAAACACGCGCTGAATGTGATCTCCGGTTCTTTTCCCAAGCCGACTTCTGTTCCCGCGATCTTGGACGTGTACCCCGAAATGAATTGATATAGCGCCTGCTCGGTTGTTAATCTGGCAATCGGCGGCATGACTCCAGACGCGTCGCATGTCAGGAAGATGACGTTTTTCGGATGTCCCGCTTTTTTTTCCGGCACAGCATTGTCAATAAAATCAAGCGGATATGACGCACGCGTATTTTCCGTGAGCGTATCATCGTCAAGGTCAATGTAACGCGTAATCGGGTCAAAAGGCACATTCTCAAGGATCGTGCCAAATCTATGGGTGGTCGCGTAAATTTCCGGTTCCGCAGATTCGGATAAGCCGATGACTTTTGCATAGCATCCATTCTCAAAGTTGAAAACGCCGTCGTCGCTCCAACCATGCTCGTCGTCGCCGATGAGCCGACGCGTGGGATCAGCCGAAAGCGTAGTCTTGCCCGTTCCGCTTAATCCAAAAAATAATGCCACATCATTGGCGTCCTGCGGACTTACATTCGCGGAACAGTGCATGGGAAGCACGCCTTCAAGCGGCAGGAGATAATTCAGAATCGTAAACACGGATTTTTTGATCTCGCCGACATAAGCGCTGTTGCCGATGATCGCCAGTTTTTTCGCGAACGATAAACAGATAAAAGTTTCAGAGTTGGTATTATCCACCGCGGGCGATGCTTTGAAATCGGGCATGGCAATAATTGTAAATTCCGGTACGAAGCGTTTGTATTCTTCCAAAGTCTGCGGCAAAATAAACATGTTGCGCGCAAACATGTTATGCCATGCAAGTTGCGTCACAATGCGGACCGGCAGGCGATAATTTTCATCCGCGCCCGCGTACACATCCTGGACAAAGACATCCTTGCCTTGCAAAAAACCCAGCGTACGATCATACAGGACCTCGAACTTGTCCCCGGCATACGGACGGTTATACACACCCCACCAAACGTTCTCTTCCGAATCCGTTTCGCGCACGACAAATTTATCGTTCGCCGAACGCGCGGTATGTTTGCCGGTATTCACAACAAACGGACCTCCGGCTGTTGTGACGCCCTCGCCGCGAAAGATGGCTTCTTCATACAATGCTTCGGTTGCCAAATTCCAATAAGCGAGCCGCAAATTTCCGATACCATTATTTGACAGGTTGTAATCGGCTTTGCGGAGCTGTGCGATGGATTCGGCAGGTGTTTTTATATTCAATAAATTATTCATAGTTTATTCTCTCTATTTCATGTCATTGCGAGCGTACTTTCTCCCGTTTGAGGATAAATCTCATCAAGGAGGCTCATTTGCTAACTGGGGATTGCTTCGTTGCAAAGAACGCTCCTCGCAATGACATCATAATTTTTACATCCAATCCCGAATCATTTTCTTATCGCCGATATAAATCTCGTTTGGCGAAGATGGGTCAAGCGTCCATTTGATGCGCGCAATGCCTTCGGTCAAATCTTTCACCGAACCTGCAAAAGAGATGCGTATGTGACCTTCCATGCCGAATTCCTTGCCGGGTACGGTAACAACCAGCGCCTTCTTCAAAATGAATTTTGAAAGTTCCACGGAATTTCCGCTAAACGCTCTTAGATCAAGCAAGGCATAAAATGTTCCGTCGGGCGGAATTAAACGTACGCCATTAAATGTCCGCAACTCTTGCAAAACAATATCGCGGTTATTTTGGATCTGCAAACGCAGCGCCTCAACCACAGACTGTAAACCGTTTAACGCGCCTTCCGCCGCCGCCTGCGCAATTGGCGATACACAGGATGTAGTCTGCGCCAACACGTTGGTCATCACGCGGATGAGTTCGCGCGGCGCGATGACCCAGCCGATCCGAAAACCGGTCATGCCGTAAAGTTTTGCCACGCCGTTCACAACGATGATGTGCGAATTCTCCACATCCTTTTTTGTGAATTGATAAGCCGGTACGGCTATATTTCTATCAAATGTCAACTTCTGATAAATATCATCGCAGATCATGTAAATGCCTTTGCGTTCGCACAGGTCAACGATCTTCTCGATCAATTCGGGAGGATAGATCGCCCCAGACGGATTGTTGGGGCTGTTAACGATGATCGCCCGCGTCAACGAAGTGACTGCCTTTTCGATATCTTCAAAACGCGGCGTGAATGTCCCGTCTTCGGGCGTGACGATCACAGGAATCCCCAGACACATTTTTATCATCTCAGGATATGACACCCAGTATGGCGCGATCACGATGACTTCATCCTGCGGATTCAATATACTGAAAAAAATGTTGAACAGCGATTGTTTCGCGCCGTTGGTGATGATCACATTTTCAGGCGCGACCAAACGATTATAGTTTTCTTCGGTATAACGAATGACAGCCTTTTTCATGGAAGGCAATCCGTCAGGAGGCGTGTACTTCACCTCTCCGCTTGTCAACTTTGCCGCCGAAGCCAGCACAGCCGCAATAGGCGTTTTATTCTTTGGTTCGCCAATCCCCAAATTGATCACCGGCTCGCCGCGTTCGCGCAACAAGCGCGCTTCTTCATTCAAGGCAAAAGTTGGCGATTCGGCAATATCTAACGCGAGTTTGCTTAACTTCATGTTTGATTTCCTTTTCTATTCAATAACGCAAATGTTAAAAAAATAAAACTGGTTAGAGACTCAATCTCTAACCAGATACACTCGCTTACCCGCTCAAGGCGGCTCTGACAAAAGAATTGTCAGACAAAATTTTCATGCCGACATTATACTACAAGCCCCGTGCCGCTATTCACAAGTAAAGGCGTTCGGCTCCACATCATGCGCTTGATTCCACAGCTTATCAAATTCCTGCAAATATAGCGCTGCAATTTCGGGATTATCCAGAATGATTACATTCTCTTCATTTTCGTCATCCGCGCTTGACGAAAAATTCAAAGAACCGGTCACGACAATGCTATCGTCAATAATGATAATTTTATCGTGCAGAAAACTGGAATTCCCATCCTGCCGCACCGGAATTTGCGCGCACCAAAACGTTTTCAACTCAGAGCCTATGCTATTACTTCCGAATGTCTCATACACGCCGCGCACGTCAACCCCAATTAGTGCGCGGTCTATCATCGCTTTGGCTAAAGGATAATCGGTAAAGCTAAAAGCAAGAAAACGGATACTCGTTTTAGCGTCATTCACCAACGCGATCAAATTGCTTACAGCATGATCTTCCGCGGAAAAAAGTACCTGTATTGGCGTTCCGTCTAAAATCGCCCATTGATTGTTAACTGTCGAAGGCGCGCGCGGACCAAATTGTCCGCTCCACAACTCGTCAAATTCGCGCTCGAAGATAAAGGCAACATCCGGCGAACGGACAACCAGCACATTATTATTCTGTTTGAAAACTCCGTTGACTGTGATATTTGTGGAGCCAGTCCACACGATTTGGCGATCGAATATCCAGAATTTGTTGTGCATTAAAGCTGTCCGCCCCGCGTCATCCTTGACCTCGATACCTACTCCCGTTAAAAGAGCAAATTGTCCGCGCCCAGGCTGATTATCGTAATCCAAGCCATTCTTATCATCCGTTACCCAGCGGACATCCACGCCGCGATTTTTTGCCGCGATCAAGGCTTCGGCAACAGGAGTCAGGTTGAATTCAAATGAAGCGATGTGAATACTGGTCCGCGCGTTATTAATAAATCGAACCAACTTTTCTTCAATTGAACCAGCCAGCACATTCGGATCGTTGATCGTGAGCGGATCTGTAAAATAGACTTCCCACCATTTTGCCGCGGGACTGACGGGTGTATCGGTTGCAGGAAGCGGTTCAATTACAAGCGGAGTATCTGTAACAGAAGCAGAGATGACGGGCGTTGGAGTTACAGTTTCAATAATCGGCGCCGGCGTATCGGATGCATAAAATTTGATTTGCGTCACCGTCAACGGCGGATTGGTTGGCATATAAGGCTGAACGCCACACGCTTGAACAGCAACCAGCAAAATCAATGTAAAAAGCATGAATTTGCCTTTGCGAATCATGGTTACTCCAAACCGGCAAAATCTTGCGGATTGCCCAAAGGCAAATTGAGTGCGCCATCCGCAATGCGTTTGACCAGACCGCCAAGTACCGTGCCTGAACCAACCTCAACATAAGTTGTAATTCCCTGCCCCGCCATGAACTTGACCGAATCTGTCCAGCGAACACGCGATTGCATTTGAGCTTTTATGTCGGCGCGCGCGGAAGCCGCGTCGGTGAAAGGCGCGGCGTGGACATTTCCAATTATGGGCGTGGCGAAATCATTGAACGCGGCAGACTGCACCGCGTTATTCCATTCATCTTGAATGGAATCCATTAATGGCGAATGTGCGGCGATGCTGACCGCCAATGGCAATGCGCGCTTCGCGCCGGCAGATTTTGCGCCTGCCATGGCGCGCTCCACCGCGGCTTTCGCGCCAGAGATAACAACTTGACCGGAACAATTATCATTTGCAATTTGAACGACTTCATCGGGCGCGCTTGCCTCCGCGCAGACTTTATCAAGCGTGGAAATATCCATGCCGAGAATTGCCGCCATACCGCCCGGCGCGGCTAAGCCCGCGCGTTTCATCAATTCGCCGCGCGTGCGTATAAGACGAAGTCCATCGGCAAAGGAAAAAGCTCCAGCCGCGGCGAGAGCAGATAACTCGCCGAGAGAATGTCCAGCCAGCGCGGCCGGTTTGAGCGCCGGGTAAAGATGCGTGAACGTCATCCACGAAGCGAGTGAATGAACATACAACGCGGGCTGTGTATTAATCGTGTCATTCAAATCCGCATCTGAATCTGCCCACATTATTTTGGAGAGCGAAAAGCCGAGGATGGAATCCGCTTCGTCAAATATTTTTTTTGCGGTTGGGTATTGCGCGGCAAGGTCTTTGCCCATGCCTAGAGTTTGCGAGCCTTGCCCGGGGAAAATAAACGCGGTGGTTTTAGGATCGAGTTTCATTGGGTCTCCATTATTTAGAGACCCTAAGAGACTTTTTAATAAGTCTATTTTTTGACTTCAAAGGCACGAAGTCTCAAAGACTCAAATAAAAAACTTTGTGGCTTTGTGTGTTGGTGACTTAGTGGCAAAGTTTTCAAACATCCTCTTAGGGTCTTGTTCATGTTATTAAACACAAACGAGCCGTGATGGTCACGGCTCGTTGATGATTACTCGGCGGCTTTCTTTTCTTTTTTGACTTCAATAACTTCGCGGTTGTTGTAGAAGCCGCACTTTGGACAAACCGTGTGGTGCATACGCATCGAACCGCAGTTGGAACAGGCGATGAGCGTCAGCGCGGATAAAGCGTCTTGTGAGCGGCGGCGGTCGCGGCGGCCCTTCGAGTGTTTGCGCTTTGGATGTGGGGTCATTTTTACGTTCTCCTTTTTACATACATCAGACGGGCGCTCGCCCGTCTGATTGATTTATTTTATAATGAAGCGGCCGAATTATAGCGGGATGATGCGGAAGCGTCAAGTGAAATTGAAATGGAAAAATTGCCATCCGTTCAGGCAAATTGCGCCTAAAGAATTTTTTCATTCAGCGCCTTATAAAATAACCAGCGCCCGATTATTTCTTCAATTACTACAATCAGGAAGATTGGCAGACCGATTCGCGCCCCAAACAGATTCGGCGCAACAGACATAATCCCAGTTCCAGCCATTGCCGCGGCGATTAATCCCAACCGAAGCCTGTTCGCCATTTCGTGGATTTTTTCCTTCGCTGAAAGAGTCAGCCACAACTCCGCCGCCAGCGCCACGATTATGATTTCTCCATGAAATAAAAATAAGTTAATACCGGTTATTTGAGACTCAACTATCAAAACATTCAGCGTCAACAATTGTCCCAATAAAAGCGCGGTGATAAAAAAACTTATCGGCGTGCGCCATGTATTCCATGTGACCATAACGCGCAGGCGATAGACCTGCGCCATGCTATAAATTAAAGCGATTCCAAACAGAGATGTAATCAGACGCGCGATTGTCAAAACCTGCCATGAAAGCGGAGCGGCGCTTACCAGCCATCCCGCGCCGAATAATCCGACAAACAAAATCTCGCGGCTTAACCAGGATTTTCTTAAATGGTTAAGCGCCATCCACGCGTTTCGTTTTGCGCCAAGATGCGCGAATGAAAATAATACGCCAAGCGCCAAACAAATACCAATCATTAAATATGGAAAAAATCGTAACAGCCGCGCATCATATTCAACGAGATTCCATAATGGAGTAAACAACCATTGCACCGACAAAAATCCGCCAACAGCCATTTGAACGAGAAGCGTGAAGACAATCAGCGAAATCTCGCTTTTTTGTTTTTTCGGTTTGATCTCTGCGCGGTTGGAAATCTTTTGCTTCAATAAGTTATTCATTGCCACATGCGGCTTGAGCGCCAAATGCGGTTCGGTGCGCGAATTATTCGGCAAAGGAAATGGATGTTGGCTCGCGGGAATTTTCCACAACTCTAACCATTGACTATCGTCTATCGTCCGCCGCCCATCGTCTATTTCGGCAAAGCCGAGTACCGCCTTCATCGGACATGCCGCCACGCACGCGGGAGGCAATCCCGCGTCAATATTATCGAAGCAGAAATCGCATTTTGTCATTTGTCCTTTTTCAGGATTATATTGCGGCGCACTATACGGACATGCCCACGAGCAATAACCGCATCCCATACATTTGGCGGAATCAATGCACACAATCCCATCCGCGCGGACGATATACGCATCCGCGGGACAAACTCCCGCGCACTTGGGATGAACGCAATGATTGCAAGCCAAAGATAAATTATAGGCAAAGATATTGTTTGTCCAAGACTCACTGCCAGAGACCTCGATCACCCGCCGCCACATCACGCCAACAGGTAATTGATTCTTATCCTTGCACGCTTGCTGACAAATTTTGCAACCAGCAGGACACGCGCTTGAGTCAAAGGTGAAGGCGTAAGTCATGAAGAATCCCAAACGCGTACAAAATCATCTTCACTCCGCAAAAAACATGAAACGCAATACCTCGAAGTAATCCTTGCTTTCATAGTGAACCGTGAGCGGATCTTTCAGGCTTGCCCCGGGATAAAAACTACCTTTATAGGCTTTGGTATGATTCTTGTATTGAACATCCACCGAAAAATTACCGGGCAATGCCACTTTGCATTTTGACAGATCGCCCTTCAGGGCTTTTGCCATGCCTTCCTTGATTCGAGCAACGGCAAGTTCTGGATGAATGTTGATGGTCGAGTCTCCAACTCCTTCCTTGACCGCCATTGTCCCGATGGCTGGATTCAGCCCGATGACTTCCTCACACAAGCCTTTATCGCCAGAGACAAATATAACTGGCGTTTTGAACATTGAAGCCATGTACGTGTTTAGCAAAAACTCGGATGCATCGCGGCCGTTAACTGTGACGCGCACAAAACTACCTGTCATGGTATGCGCCAGTGGACTGGTATTTGATCCGGCGCGCGAGTGATAACCGATGAGCGCTGCCGCCTGGAAGGTTTCATCCAACTCTTGCATCATCATTAACGGATGAGGCGCCCAACCGCGGATCAGGCGCGCTTCGCGCGGCAATTTGGATGCAATGAGATTCCGCCCGCTATCATGCGCGTCTTTGATCAGGATTTCGCTGGCTCCAGACTCAAGCGCGCCCTCGCACACGGCGACAACTTCCGCCGTCATTTGCTCGCAAGCCGCGGCGCTCACAGCCTTGTCGAGATCCGTTTCGTCCCAGTGAGTGACGCCGGTAATTCCTTCGATATCTGCACTGATAAATACTTTCATGGTTTACTCCTTAATCATTCTGAAATTGTCAAATTTAATAATACCTGACAATGATCTATGGAATTATATCTTTTTTCATCTTTCATCATATTCCAAATGCAGGATGCTTGACGCGAGAAGAGAAGTGATATTTTTCCTGGATATTTTACAAAACAAATCTCGCTCGAAAGACGAACATTTCAGTAGTATGTAAATCTGAAAAGACATAGTAAAATGAAACATATGGAGATTCAAATCGCGGTGGATCAGGTCAACAACTATGCCGTTTCCGAAAACAGCGCCATGGATGTACGACGTATGAGCGTGAGGCTGTCAATCCATGTTGCGTAGAACAAAGAAACGGATTCAGCAAGCGCGCTCACGCCGCTGGAAGGCTTCGATACGCGACACGATCATTTTGCTGAGGGAGTTTCAGATTCCCCTGCTGTGGTTCACAGTCGCGATCGTGGGCGGCGGCATGATGTATCATACGATTGCGGTTTGGGTGGGAGAACCGATGAACAGTACCGCGGAATCAATTTACACGGTCCTGACCGCGGCGTTCCTGCAACCGAACGGGGATTTTCCCGGTCACATCGCGTTGCAATTATTTTATTTTGTCATGCCTATCATCGGCATTGGGATTTTGGCGCAAGGGCTTGCAGATTTCGGCAGCGCCATATTCAATCGAAAAACACGCAATAAGGAATGGGAAATGGCAGTCGCTTCCACATTAAATAAACATACGATACTTGTCGGGCTGGGTCATCTTGGCTATCGCGTAGCTTTGAAATTACACGAGATGGGCGAACAGCTTGCCGTGATTGAATTTATTTCGGATTCAGATACGGTGTCTGTCATACAGAAACTGGGCATACCAGTCATTCACGACGACGCCACGCGCCCAGCGTCGCTTGAAGCGGCAAATATTCGGGACGCGCGCACGATCATCCTTGCCAGCCAAAACGACGCGATGAATTTGCAGATCGCGCTCAAGGCGCGCAGTCTAAACCCACAGATACAAGTGGTCATCCGCATATTTGATGAAGACTTCGCCCATGCACTGCACGAACAATTTGGCTTTATCGCCTTAAGCGCCACGGAAATGGCCGCGCCCGTATTTGCCGCCGCGGCTACAGGCACAGATATTACCAATCCCATTTCGGTTGAAGGTCAACTACTTGGACTGGCGCGCATCACCGTTAATTCCACATCTGCGATTGCGAATAAAACAGTCGGCTATATGGAGGATAATTATCATCTCAGCGTTGTGCTGTTGCGCCGCGATCATCAATCCGAAATGCATCCAACCGATGGAAGTTTATTACATGCCGGCGACACATTGGCGATACTCGGCGGACCGGAACAACTCCATCGTTTAATACACGATAATGAATGACGAATTATCATGCTGTGCGAGGATTGCGAACAGAAAGGAAAATTGGTTATTGAAGTCAATTCAGTAGTATAATCTTTGCGCCCAGCCGTAGGCTGGTATTTTTATGGATGGAGTATAGCAAATGAAACGAAGCCTTAATAATAACTGGCTGATTGTGATCGTCCTGCTTATTGTGTTTTCACTCTGGATAGACTTAAGCAAGAACGTCACGATCCCTAACCCTTTGGACAATACAAACTATCTCGTCAATCGCAATGTAGACACCAAACTCGGACTTGATCTTCGCGGCGGATTGCAGACCCTGCTCCAAGCGGATGTTAAGGACTGTGCCAGCGTCAGTTCCGACGATCTACAGGTGACGCGCCAGATCCTTGAAAGCCGCGCTAACGCGCTCGGTGTGAGCGAAGTCGTCATGCAAGTGGCAGGCAATTGCCGCATCGTGGCAGAATTTCCAGGCGTCAGTAATCCTGATGAAGTGGTTGCATCCTTGCAACAGACCGGCTTGCTTGAGTTTGTAGATATGGGTTCTACACCCCTCCCAGCAGGCACAGCCGTCATCACCGATCATGGTCAGAGTACAACGACAGCGCCAGTTTTGACCCCAACCCCAGCTCCAACATCGACTCCAGCCGCAGCCGCGCCTACTACCCCCAACCCAGACGGTAGTACTCCGCCAGCAGAACCGCAGGTGTATCATACGGTTATGACAGGCGCCGCGCTAGATAGCGTCAGTGTTACTCAAAGCCAGTTAGGCGAATATCAAGTATCGTTTGTATTGAAGCCTGATCAAGCCACGGTCTTTGCAGATTTCACTCGTACCCATATTGATCAGTATCTTGCCATCGTTTTGGATAAAAAAGTCATTTCTGCTCCAGTGATTAAATCAGAAATTTCCGGCGGCTCTGGCGTGATCTCCGGCAGTTTCACACAGGCAGAGGCAAATTCCCTTACCATTCAATTACGTTATGGTTCTCTTCCAGTGCCGGTCAAAGTTGTGGAAAGCCGCACGGTTGGACCGACACTCGGCGAAGAATCTGTTCGCAGAAGTGTGTTGGCAGGCGCGATCGGTCTGCTTGTAGTAATCATTTTCATGGCGGTGTATTACCGTCTGCCCGGCATCCTTGCCGACCTTGCGCTTATCACCTACGCGTTGATCTCATTTATGTTATTCAAGATCATTCCTGTGACCTTGACCTTGCCCGGCATCGCAGGCTTTATCTTAAGTATAGGAATGGCTGTCGACGCGAATGTGCTTATCTTTGAGCGTCTTAAAGAAGAACTACGCTCGGGACGCACATTGCGTCAAGCCATTGATTTGGGCTGGAATCGCGCCTGGCCCTCCATCCGCGACTCAAACTCATCCACGCTCATCACCTGCGTCATCCTTTATCTCTTTGGCAATACTTTCGGAGCCAGCATGGTAAAAGGTTTTTCCATCAACCTTGCTCTGGGTGTGTTAGTCTCTTTGTTCACAGCCATCATTGTGACGCGTACCTTCCTGCATTTGGCGCTTGATACCGTCAAGCTGGATGAGCATCCAAATTGGTTTGGCTTGTAGGAGTTATCCATGAATATCATTAAGAAACGTTACCTTTTTTTCCTCATCTCACTGCTGGTTATTGTGCCGGGACTTGTGTTCATGGCATTGAACTGGAAAAACACAAAAGAGGGACCTCTTTTACTCGGCATTGACTTCAAAGGCGGATCATTACTTGAAGTACAATTCGCAGGCACAAGACCTTCGGTGGACGATATCAATAAGTTATACGTTGACTTCTCCACAAAAGATCAACCGCTGACAGATCCAATCGTGCAACCTCTGGGCGAAGATGCATTCTCGATCCGCTCCAAACGCATGGATGACGCTGTCAAGGGAAAACTTGTCGCCGAAATGGGAACCCGATTCGGGTCCAAAGTGAACGTGTTGAACTTCACTTCGGTCAGCGCATCTGTGGGCGCTGAAGTCACAAACGCCGCCGGAATTGCCATCCTGCTCGCCGCTTTTGCCATCCTGATTTATATCTGGATCGCGTTCCGAAAAGTGGAACACGCGGCGCGTTATGGTACAGCCGCGGTGATCGCCATGTTACATGATGTGCTGGTGGTGGTCGGCGTGGAAGCTATGCTCGGCTACTTCCTAGGCTGGGAAGCGGACGCGTTATTCCTAACTGCCGTGTTGACCGTGATCGGTTTTTCGGTACACGATACGATTGTAGTATTCGATCGTGTGCGTGAGAATTCCGGCATTTATCGCCGTCTTAATTACGAAACTCTGGTCAATCATTCGATCGTTCAAACTCTTGATCGTTCGCTCACCACTCAACTCACAGTCATGTTCACGCTCTTTGCTCTGGTACTGTTTGGCGGCGAGAACATTCGTCACTTTGTGATTATTCTATTGGTCGGTATTTTCAGCGGTACCTATTCATCCATTTTCAATGCCGCGCCTATTCTGGTGGTATGGGAAAATCGTGAATGGAACAATTGGTTCCGCCGCAAAAGCGAAGCCCTGTAATAATAGAATCAAAAAAAGGAGCGTGTTTGTTGCGCTCCTTTTTTTGATTCCTGAAAGTTGAATCCTGTTTTTTCTTCGACAAGGATTTTTAAACCACGAAGAAAAAACAGGATTTTCGCTTGTCATGCGCTTCGACTCGGTGAGCGAAAGGCGAACCGTCAGCGCGAATGCTCTACGTCCTGAGCGTAGTCAAAGGACAGTTTTGAGCGAAAATCCTAATTTGAAAAACTTCGCGGTAATTTTTTCGGCTTGCTTGTTTAAGGATTTATAATAGCCAAATGAATCCTACACAAAAATCCAAACTTATCCCAATTCTCGAAGCCATCTTCGCTGTCATCATCTGGGGCGGGACATTTATCGCCACCAAGATCGCGTTGCTGGAAGTCTCACCCGCCACCATCGTCTGGTTAAGATTTGGCATGGGCGTGATCGTGCTTGGCGCAATAGTTGCATTGAGAAAACAATTCGCCTTCCCCGAAAAAAGCGAATGGTTATATTTCGCCTTGCTCGGTTTTATCGGCGTAACGTTTCATCAATGGCTTCAAGCCAACGGACTCAGGACCGCGCAAGCCACCACCACCGCGTGGATCGTCGCATCCACGCCGATATTCATTGCGATATTAAGCTGGCTGGTATTAAAAGAAAAACTCGGCTGGCTCGGCGTAAGCGGAATCGTCTTTGCCGCGCTTGGCGTATTGCTTGTCGTCAGCAGAGGCAATCTCTCGGCGCTGTTCGCCGGCAAAGAAGGCACAATCGGCGACTTGCTTATTTTTATCAGCGCGCTAAATTGGGCAGTTTACACCATCCTTTCGCGGCGCGGGTTGGCGCGTCATCCAGCCGCGCTCATGATGTTCTATGTGATGGTGCTCGGCTGGCTGTTCACCACAATTTGGATTTTCGGTTTCGGTCCCGGGCTGAGCGAAATCAGTCAGCTCACAACTAAAGGCTGGGGCGCCGTGCTCACGCTTGGCATCTTCGGCTCTGGTCTTGCCTACATCGCGTATTACGACGCGTTACAAGTCTTGCCCGCATCGCAACTTGGCGCATTTCTAAATATCGAACCGCTGGTCACAGCCATAATGGCGGCGATGATGATCGGCGAGAGGATCACGATCATATCTCTTATAGGCGGCGCAATTATTATTTTTGGAGTATGGCTTGTAAACCGCAAAGGCTTGCATTGAGCAAAGTCGAAATGATGAAAGCAAGCGCTTCACAAAACGCAAGCATTTATAAAACGCAAAACGGTTGGAGATTGGGGATTACAAGTGGAGATTCGCGAGGCTACCGCGTTGCCCAACTCGATGACTATTTCCAACTTCCGAGGCATGAGTTTCCGCATCATTCCCTGACCTTGAGCCTGCGCGCGCGTGCTTCAAGCGAATCCATCCCCGGGACTTGGGGATTCGGTCTATGGAATGATCCATTCGGATTAAGTCTCGGCTTTGGCGGAAATCCGTTTCGATTGCCGGCATTGCCAAACGCGGTCTGGTTCTTTCACGCGTCGCCGCAAAATTATCTGTCGTTTCAAGATGATAAACCCGCGCGTGGATTTCTTGCGCAGACGTTTCGCTCGCCATCATTTCATCCGTTATTGATACCTGCTGGATTGGCTCTGCCCTTCTCGCGCAAGCTGACGCGTCAGATGTTGGGCAAAGTTATCGAGGAGGACGGAATCGCTCTCAGCGTGGATGTCACTCAATGGCACGGATACAGATTCGAGTGGAGTCCGAAGCGAGTGTCATTTTATGTAGACACTCTAAAGGGTGCAGGTGATGCGCGGGTGTTTGAGTCGCCGGTGAGTCCGCGTCCTCCGCTGGGAGTTGTCATCTGGATTGATAATCAGTACGCGGCGTTTCATCCAAATGGAAAAATGGAATGGGGTGTGTTGGAGGGAAAAGAAGAATGGCTTGAAGTTGAGAATGTCGTAATGCGTAGTGCGTAATTCGTAAAAAGCCCCGATAAACTCGGAGCCTTTTACGAATTACGCACTATTTCTTTTTCTTCGTCACCTGCATGGCCACAACTACATAGACCAAGCCAATGCCCAAGGCAATCGCACCGAACCAATTGATGGAAAGCGGCAGCGATGACGAGAGTTTGCGAAAGAATGTGTCGAGTAAAACGCCGAGAATAAAGAGACCGCCGAATAGCCGGTTGTGATAAAAACAAAAGCCAGAGAACCACGTGGGCCAGAAGGATTCAAAGCCGGCGGGAGCGCCATCAGGGCGCGGCTTGGAAAGCGTGAATATCGCGTACATAGCGCGCTGTATGGCGAAGAATACCAACAACATAAAGATTGAGAAGTAGCCGGTAACAACCAAATAAATAATAACGGCATATATAAGGATAATGGCTGTGATGTTCACGTAGCGCGCAAAGGTTTGACCGACGCGCACCGGAAATGTGCCAACGCCTTTGGCTTTGTCATCTGCCATCTTGTCAATGTGTTTGCCGATGTTGATGCTGGCAACGCTCAAGCCAAAGGGAATGCCTGCCAGAGCCACTTTCCAAACATTGACCAATCCGCCGCTGTGACCAAGCGCCAGTACAAGGTACACGCCCGCGATCATGATCGGTCCCCAAATAATAAAAATGGCTAACTCACCAAGCGCCCAATATTTTAGGGGCCAGGTATAAAACAGTAAAACAAACGCGCCGAAAGCAAACAAGCCGATGACAGTGGAATCAAAATTGGTGTAGAACAACGCGAAGATTCCTGAAAGCGCGGCAATCACTCCGCTGACAATGAACCACTGAATCTGCTGACTCTTTGTCCAGAATTTTTGCACGAGCGGATGAACGCCGTATTGTGTGCGGAAATAATTATCTTTATCTATGCCGCGTGAAAAATCGGTGTAATCATTAAGCAGGTTATTCGTGCCGTGCGCGACGAATAAACCGATGGTCAGGATAATCCACGGAAGCCATGAAAAATATCCGTCACGCCAGGCAAGCAGACCGGCGATAACGCACGAATAAATGGTAACGGTGGTGACAGCGGAGCGCGTGGCGATCAGCCACTTGGAGACGACATCCAGCGCGTCCCATTCTTTTTTGTCATCCATCTTGATGAGTTCCCATGACGCCTTGCGCCACATGCCAAAGTTAATTTTCATTGTCTCTCCTATTTGGTGTGAGGCAGATTATACAGCTATTCAAGTAATGAGAAATGAGTGAGAAGGAAGAAGTGAGAAGTAAGTTGCAATTTTTGACTTACGCGAGAAAGATGGCGCGCCTTTGTAATCTCAAGACCAGTTAATTATGACAAATTTGTAATTTAATTGTAATCCAAATTGCCTTATTAAACATGGCGCGGAGTTCAGTTCAACCTTAAAATTATGCTATACTCAATTAAATTATGGAAGAATCGCCGCGTTCCTACTGGACTCAATGGGCTGAGATATTGCGCCATTATCAAATGGACTCCTTTGCCGCCTCGCTGCTTTTGGCAGGCGGACCTTTGCCTCTGTTGAGCGCGCAGGCGCTTTATTTCACCCGTCCATTTTTGGGCGGAGAACAGATGACCGCGCTGGCGCGTATGCTTGAATCAAACGATGACGCTCGCGCGTTTGCATTATTCCTAAATGAGGAAAGCACACGATGATCGAGTTGGGTCTCATTCTCGTTAGCTCGCTTCTCCTACTTATTTTTACTATTCGGAAGCGTAAATCCCCGGCGAAGTTCCGCGAACTGGCGGCATTCACGCGTTTATCTCAAGCCATCGGCTTAAGCGTGGAAGACGGTACGCGTTTGCATATTTCGCTTGGGCGCGGAAACCTGCTAACGTCACATGGCGCTTCAGGACTGGTAGGTTTAAGTTTTGTGCGTGATATAGCCGAACGTACATCCGTCAGCGACAGTCCGCTGGTGGCTACAACGGGTGATCCTGTTCTGGCTTTGCTCACACAGGATACACTGCGCGCAGGTTATGAAGCCGCGAAAGTTGGCGATCTCTTTTCAGCAAACAGCGGACGATTGGCAGGCATGAGTCCGTTCGGATACGCGGCAGGCGTTATGCCAGTGGTCGGCGATGAGAATGTCTCAGCAAATGTATTGATCGGAAATTTCGGCGCAGAGATCGGACTTTTAGCTGAATCCGCTGAACGCGAGCGCGCGTTGACCATTGCCGCCAGCGACGACCTGACCGCGCAAGCTGTCCTTTATGCAAGCGCGCAGGAACCTTTGATCGGTGAAGAGACCTTCGCGGCGGGCGCTTATCTCGGCTCTGGCGCTTCTCATACTGCCAGCTTGACCATGCAGGATATATTGCGCTGGCTGGTGATCCTGTTTTTATTGGCAGGCGCCGCGCTGAAAATTTTGGGGATATTTTAAATGGGCATCCTGATGTTTATCATTGCATTGATTACAGGCTTAACTGTGCTGGCTGGTTATTTTATACCCGCGCTTGCAGGACTTCAAACTATTCTGCTTGGTTGGGCGGCGGTTGCCGCCGCAATGGCAATGATTGTTGGAGCGTTGAGTTTAATCTCCGTGCATGGCGATAAAGTACGCCGCCGCGAAAAAGGAAGCGCCTATAGCGCGGTATTATTATTAGGTCTGTTCATTTCATTTGTTCCGGGACTTATTCTGGGATCTGTGCCTCCGGGGTTATCAGGACCAATCTTTAATTTATTATTCAAAGCGATTATTCTTCCATCGCAAGCCGCGCTCATGGCGCTGCTTGCGGTTACATTGTTATATTCGGCTGTCCGTCTTTTACGCCGCCGTCCCGATTTAATGAGCATTGTTTTCTTAATCTCCGCAAGCCTGATACTGCTTGGGTCGGCTACATTACCTTTACCTTTTGGTGAGATTCCTGTCTTGAGCGATCTGATTCGTCCGTGGTTGACTCAGATACTGGCTTTGGGCGGCGCGCGCGGAATTTTGATCGGCGTTGCTTTGGGGTCTCTATTAACAGGCTTGCGCGTATTATTCGGCGCAGACCGTCCGTATGGGGGTAAATAAATGGCAACGATAAAATGCCCCGCTTGTGGAGAAGCCAATCCCGCCGAATTGGAATTTTGTCGGAATTGCCAGGCGCGCTTACAACAAAGTGAGACCGGCAATTTACGCAAAGCAGGCGGTCCAATCCAACCGGGTCAGGCTCCGACAAAAAAATCTACCGCGGATCTGGAACCAATCCTGCCTCAATGGCTGCGCGATGCGCGCAATGAAGCGCGTGACGGAGCAAAGGCAGAGGCAGAACAGATCGCTCAAAATATGCGACAACAATCGTCCATGCCTGCGAATCAAGCCCCGGACCTTTTGGCTGGTTTGCAATCTCAAGCCGATGATGAAGACGATGAAACGCCTGATTGGCTTGCTAACATAACTGGCGCGGCGCCGAAATCAAAAAAAGCTGAGACAGACGAGAAAGATATGCGTTGGGTGGAATTGGATAACTCGGATAATACTCCCGCACCTCCCGGAGTTTCTGCCGCGACACATCGAATTACTGCCACGCAAGCTCCCTCTGAATCTGCGCCAGATTCGCCTCTGCCTGCATGGCTGGCAGGAATGGATTCAGGTCGGCAAGTTGGCGATATAACGGGATCAGGTTTCGGCGCGGGAGATGCGCTTTCCCAGTCACAGAAAAAATCGCCGGAGTCAGAGTCATCTGATTGGTTGAAAAATCTACAAGCTGAGCAATCTGCTGACGCGCCGGTTGAAGCGCAGGATGAAACTCCATTCGATACAGACCTTCCCGATTGGATGAAAGGCTCGGAACAATCTACGCCCGTAAATGCAGAGTCTACTGTGTCGGATACGCCGGATTGGTTAAAAGGTTTGGACGCGGGAACGCCAAATGATAACCGACCCCGGCAGGCAAGCGACGAATCTTCGTCTTTGACTGGGCGTTATATGGACGCTGACCTGCGATCAAATTCTGCCGATCAGATGAAGGACATTGGCGCCGAACCAGCTCAACTTGCTTCTGCAGATACGCCGGATTGGTTAAAAGGTTTTGCATCTGAAGCCGAGTCGGTTGCGCCCGCGCCTTCTGCAGATACGCCAGATTGGTTGAAAAATGCCGGGCAGGAAAAACCAGCGCCTATAGATATAGAATCAAAACCGGCATTTTCCGACGATGTGCCTGATTGGCTAAAATCTACCGAACAGAATAATGGCGCTCCAGCGCCAGCCACGCCGGTCTTCGCGCCAGCCGAAACGCAAAATGATTCTTCACCTTTATTTACAGATCAGGGTCTTTCAGGTGAAGATGCAAATTCGCTCTTTACCCAAATGCCAGATTGGATGTCAAATACTTCGGCTGACTCTAAACCCGCACAGCAGGATGCGCTTCCCGCGGCTCAGAGTGCGGATGCTCTTTCGTCCTCGGCGCTACCTACGTGGGTACAAGCCATGCGTCCGGTGGAATCTTCGTTTTCAAAAGCGCTTACGCAAGGCATCGGCACAGATCAAACGCCTGAGACGCGCGGACCATTGGCGGGTTTGCAGGGAGTACTCCCGGGGTTGCCTTTTACCCCCACGAGTAAACCAAAAGCATATTCCATAAAAGTACAAGCCAGCCGCGAACAACTGGCTCAAGCCGCGTTGCTTGAACACATCCTTGAAGCGGAAACAAAACCTGAGCCGATCACTTCTGTTCCGGCGGTTAGTTCAGCGCGCGGCTTACGCTGGGTCATCACAATTCTGCTTCTGCTTATTGCTGTCGGTTCGTTATATGTTGGCACACAAATCTTTGCGATGCCGTTGGGCGCGCCTATGGAATTAAATTCCGCGATGCAAATCGTGGAGAATGTGCCTGAAAACGCGCCTGTGTTGGTAATCTTCGATTACGATCCTGCCACCGTCGGCGAGATGGAAGCGACAGCCGCGCCATTGCTGGATTATATGATCTTACAGCGTCATCCGCGTTTGACTTTTGTTTCCACTTCGCCGACCGGCGCTGCTCTGGCTGAACGATTCATTTCCGGACCTTTGGGCGGACACAATTACCAAAGCGGAATCCAGTATGTGAATTTGGGTTACCTGCCCGGCGGTTTGACCGGCATCCGCGCGTTCGCGCAGAATCCGCTCACAATGATGCCGATGTTAATAGATTCGAGTCCTGCCTGGCAAAGCGCGCCATTACAAGACGTGCAATCTCTTTCCAACTTTTCATTGATTCTCTTGATTACCGATAGCGCCGAAGCTGGGCGTAATTGGGTGGAGCAGACTGGCGCGTTACGCGGCGAAGCGAAGTTCGTGATTGCATCCAGCGCGCAAGCGGGACCGATGCTTATGCCTTATGTGCAGTCTGGTCAGGTCAATGGCTTGGTCAATGGCTTGAATTCCGGCGCGGTGATCGAGCAGAGATATGCCAGCCGTCAAGTCACAGCTCGGCGATATTGGGACGCGTACAGTCTGGGTCTGTTCCTGGCTGTGATTTTCATTGTGTTTGGCGGCTTATGGAATTTGGCATTAGGTTATCGTGCGCGCGCCCTCGCGGCAAAGGCAGGTGAATAAATGATACCTTCCGCCGACTTCATCTCAGGTATTGTCGCTTTTATTTTTACCGTTTTGATCTTTAGCTATCTTATCGGAGATAATCCGTTATACCGCATTGCCTCATATTTTTTTGTAGGAGTGTCTGCCGGTTACATTGCTGCGGTTGTTTTTTGGCAGGTGTTAATGTCGCGTTTATTCATCCCTTTGATAAGCGGTACACCGAATGAAAAGTTGTTGGCTCTGGTTCCGTTGACGCTTGTTGTATTAATCTTGATGAAAGCATCGCCGCGTCTCTCGAAACTTGGCGGACCCGCCATGGCTTATTTGGTCGGCGCGAGCGCGGCGGTGGCTATCGGCGGCGCGGTAGTCGGTACACTCCTGCCGCAAATGTTGGCAACCGTCAACTTCTTTGACCTGCGCGCGGCGGCCGTGCAGAATATCTTTTGGGAAGTGATCGCAAATGGATTTGTTATTTTAGTCGGGGTGGTGACTTCACTGGCGTATTTTCACTTCGGCGCACGTCCGTCACAGGACGGCTCCATTCGCCGCATGAGATTGATCGAATTTCTGGCGTGGTTTGGCCGCATTTTTATCGCCATTACATTGGGTGTGATCTTTGCAGGAGTGTATTCTGCGGCGCTGACGGCTTTTATTGAACGCATCAACTTTCTAATAACTTTCTTCGGACTCCAATGACATTATGACTACTTCTTTGGTTGAAGGCGAATCTTTACTGGCTGTGGATGTTGGCGCATCCAATACGCGCGCGGTACTCTTCGATATTGTGGAAGGGGAATATCGCTTTGTCGCCGCGGGTCATTCGTCATCCACGGCAGAAGCGCCGCTCAAAGATGTAAGCGAAGGCGCGCGTAACGCCATATTAAACCTTCAAAATGTTATCGGCAGAACCTTGCTCGATGAAAGACGCGGCTTGATCGCGCCGGCACAGGCTAATGGGTCCGGGATAGATGCGCTGGTTGTTACTTTATCCGCCGGACCGACGTTAAAAGCTGTCGTTGTGGGTCTGTTATCGGATGTATCGCTTGAAAGCGCGCGGCGACTCACCGAGACGATTTATGCGCGCGTGGTGGATTCGATCGGTTTGAATGATCGCCGTCGAGCTGATCTGCTAATTGATGGTCTGTTACGCATTTGTCCCGATGTGATCGTAATCACAGGCGGCACAGACGGCGGCGCTTCGCGTTCCATCCAAAAAATGCTTGAGCCGGTTGGGCTGGCGAGTTATCTCATGCCCGAGGAAAAACGTCCGACTGTGTTGTATGCAGGCAATCAAAAAATGGAAGCTGAAGTAAAAGCTCTGCTCGGCTCACATACAGCATCTTTGCATTTTAGTCCGAATGTGCGCCCATCTTTGCAAACAGAGGATTTGGAGCCAGCCGCGCGCGAACTGGCGCGAATATATGTAGAGATTCGCAAGAAGCAATTAAAAGGCGTAGACCAATTGGAAATCTGGTCGAATGGTCATATCTTTCCAACCGGTTATGCAACCGGACGCATGATGCGTTTTTTAAGCAAAGTATATAGCACATCCAAAGGCATTCTCAGCGTGGACCTGGGCGCATCCGCGACGGTGATTTCAGCCGGGTTCAATGGAAAATCCACGCTTGGCGTTTATCCACAGTTTGGGCTGGGTGAAAATTTATCCGGTTTGCTTCAGTACGCGTCATTGGAAGACATCCTGCGCTGGTCGTCTCTGGATATATCGGCGGGCGTGTTACGCGATTATCTTTATCAGAAGTCGTTGTATCCTTCCACCATTCCTGCCACAAAAGAAGATCAAGTGATCGCGCAAGTAGTGGCGCGGCAGTCTTTGGCTTTGGCTGTTCAAACCGCAGCGCGTGATTTTCCGCATAGTTTGGCAACGCTAAAAAGCGGACTTTTACCTTTGTTTGATCCGATCATCGCGGGTGGAGGCGCATTAAGTGGCGGCGCGGGCGCGGGTCATAGTTTGATGCTTTTACTTAACGCGCTTCAACCGGTTGGAGTCACTACGATCATTTTGGACCAAAACAACCTGCTCCCGTTATTGGGAGCCGCCGCCAGCCGTAACAACATACTTCCAGTGCAAGTGATTGATTCAGGCGCCTTTTTAAGTGTGGGTACGGTAGTGTCCCCGGTAGTTTCTGCCAATTATGGAACGCCAATCTTAAAAGCCCGTTTAACATACGAAGATGGCACAGAATCAAGAGTTGATGTTAAATTCGGCAGTATTGAAATGCTGCCGCTTGCAAGCGGACAAGCCGCCAACCTTACTTTACAACCTTTATCTCGCAGTGATGTAGGATTTGGTCCCAGTCATAGCGGCACGATTCCGGTTAGCGGCGGCGCGCTTGGCGTGGTCTTTGATGGACGCGGACGTCCGGTTCAATTGCCCGACGACTCCGTTCGCCGCCGTGAATTGATCAAGAAGTGGAATTGGACGCTTGGAGAACAGTAATCATGCTTGCATCAATTCATCATATTCTTCCACTTACGACCATAACGCGTGAACGCGTCCTGCCAACCGCCGGCACGGTCCTCACGCGGCTCAACCAAAAAGTTAATCCGGGCGATATTATCGCTGAAACAAAATGGGCGCGCGAGCATGTTCTGCTTGACATTGCCAGTATGTTAAATGTGTCCATCAAAGCGGCAGATAAATTATTGAAATGCAAAGAGGGCGATCTGATCGCGGCAGGTCAGGAAATAGCCGTTGGAAATGGTTTATTCCCGCGTTCAGTGCGAGCGCCGCGCGATGGTCGGGTAATGATAACAGGCGGCGGGAAAGTCCTGCTCGAAGTAGGCGAATCAAAAATCGAATTGCGCGCCGGAATTCCCGGCATAGTCATGCAATTGATCCCAGATCGCGGCGCGGTCATCCAAACTGCGGGCGCGTTGATCCAAGGTGTGTGGGGCAATGGTCGTATTGACAGCGGATTATTAATCAATCTGGCTGAAAAACCGGATAGCGTCTTAACTTCCGCGCGCCTGGATGTGAGTCTGCGCGGCTCCATCATATTGGGCGGAATCTGCAAAGATGCAGAAACGCTTCAAACCGCGGCGGAATTACCTGCGCGTGGATTGATCCTTTCAAGTTTGTTTCCATCGTTATTGCCGTTGGCGCGTGAAATGCGCTATCCCATTTTATTAACCGATGGGTTTGGCGCGCTGCCTATGAATTCAATGGCGCATCGTCTTTTGGTCTCAAACGCAAAGCGAGACGCCACGCTTAATGCAGAAGTCTATGATCGTTACAGCGGCGCGCGGCCCGAGGTCATTATTCCGCTTCCTGTTTCTCAGAGTCCAGCCGCGCCTGTTGACCTGTTGATGTTTGAACCCGGTCAACAAGTGCGCATACGCCGTCCGCCTGCAATAGGCGCTATAGGCACATTGGTCTCCATTCTGCCCGGCATGACCGCGCTGCCCAGCGGTTTACGCGCTCTCAGCGCGGACATAAAACTTGAAAGCGGCGAGACGATCATTGTCCCTCTTGTAAATATCGAAGTTGTGGGATAATTACAAAATAGTTCAATCAAGGAGAGTGTTCCATGTCTATGAATGAAGGCGATGAATTAAATTACGATACTGCCCCTCCAGAAGAATCAAGCAATCGGACATTCCTGATTGCCGCGGGTATTCTTGGCGGGATCGTGCTCCTTTCGATTGCCTGTCTTGCAGTTTACGCCTTGGTTTTTATGCCAAAACAAACAGCTGACAGCGTCAATGCCAACGATGCGCAGGCAACCACCAACGCCCAGATACAGAGCGCTTTGACCGCCACCATGCAGGCTCAATTACAACCGACTGCAACCGAGCTTATTGCGGTCACTCCCAGCCCGACAAATGTTCTGGCTCTATTGCCTCTACAGCCTACAGCAACAAGCCAGTCCTTTGTCACGAACACACCGGACCCTGCGACTGCCACCATGGCTGTCGCGTTGACCAAAGCTATGGCTGCACAGTTGACTGTTGTCGTTCAGTCGACAGCATCTGAAGTACCCGGCACCGGCATCGCAGACGAGTATGGTTTGCCAGGTCTGGTTGCGATGGGACTGGCTTTTATGATCGTGATCTTGCTGGCTCGCAAACTGCGTTCTGTGCCTGTATCCAATAAATAATCAATGTCATTAAGTTAGCGGGTAGATGTGAACTACAATGACAGCGCGCGTAAAACATGTCAGGCGGCAAAAATAAATTAATCCTCTCTTCCCCCCAATTCCGAAAAGCATGGAATTGGGGGGAAGAGAAATATTATAATGAATTAAATGCAGCGCTATTGTCAATGATGGGGCGTTTTCTGGAAAGTCATAGAATTAAGACTCCAAGACTTCCACCATATTTCGAATCGTCAATTCAAAATAAAAAGGAAAATATCATGTTCAAAAAACTTCTTAAGAACCCATACATCATCGGTGGGATCGTTGCTTTTGTAATTCTGTTTGTTGTGGGCGTGTTCGCGCTGGAAGCATCCGTGAGCGAGTCCCTGCTTGGTTCCGCTGTAATTTCGGTTATCGGCGTTGGCGGTCTATGGTGGAAGCAAGAAGTCTGGCCCTGATGATAGATTCAGGAATCCTTTGTCCCCAATGCCAAATTTAGCGCCTGCTCCAATGGCATGGTTTGTCCGCTTGACCACGCGTTCTCAAATATTTCATCTCCCAATTTGACGCGCAATTGCGCGATAAAGTTTTCGTTTTCTGTACGTGTGGCGGGAGCTATCGCCAATCCAAGTTCCTGTCGAATTTTATGGCTGGCGCTTTCCAATTGTGTCGCCAGCAGACTGTCGCCAAGATGCTCCATGGATATGGAAAGCGCTTCGAGAGAGACCGCCACGCCTTTCAAGTCTCCCAATTGATGACGTATTGAGATACTCTCGCGTTGCAAACGGATGGCGGTATCATATTCTTTCAACTCAACATAGACCTCCGCCAACCCGTTCAAGGCATGCGCAAGCGATTTGAGATTACCAGCGCTCTTTGATACCGCGATCGACTCTGTATAAAGTTTTTGAGTTCGTTCAATGTTGCCCAACCTGCGCGTCGCGATCGCGAGATTATTTAACGTGGCGGTTAATCGCAACGAATCATTGGTTTGTCGGCGATACGCGAGAACTTGTTCCAGCAAATTAGCCGCCTGTGCGTAATCTCCCTGCATACCTGCCAGCATCGCCAATCCATCCAGCGAATAATAAACTCCCGCTTCATCTCCCAATATTTTTGAAATCGCCATCCCTTCTTCTTCAAAAATACGCGCTCTATCGAAATCGCCCTGCGTACTGGCATAATCGCTTGCATATCGCAACAAGTCGGCGCGCGTCGCAGTTGACGACGCCGGGGCAAGAGCGAGTATCTGATTCAACCAGCGACGCGCCTCGCCGATGTAACTGCGCGTATACCAAAAGGTGTGCATCGCCCAGCCAAAGTCCATCGCGTTGGCGGCACGAGTCGGCGATTCTATCGTCCATGCCAACGCCGCACGCAAGTTGTTATGTTCGCGTTCCATTTGATTCAGCCAGTATGCCTGCTCGCCGCCTTGCAATAAATGAGGCCGCGTGTCCTGTGCGAATTTTAGATAATATTCACCGTGGCGCTGCTGTATAAATTCCCGTTCACTGCTTTCCATTAGTTTCTGCCAGGCAAATTCACGCAAGGTATCAAGGAATTGATAACGATCCGCTTCAATATCCACGATCATCAGGGATTTATCCGCAAGTAGCATGAGCAGGTTAAGAATATCGGATGGCGCGCAAAGCGTCTCGTCACTGCATATCGCTTCGGCAGCTTTAAGAGTCCAGCCATCGGCGAATACAGAGAGTCGATTCAAGAGGGCGCGCTCCTGCCCGGAAAGCAGGTTATAACTCCATTCGACTGCGCCCCACAAAGTTTGCCGCCAGACGGGCAGGTCACGCCCGCCGCGCGCCAGCCATTCGAAGCGGCGGTCAAAATGCTCAAGCATGGCAGAGAGGCTCAAAGTTTGTACGCGGGCGGCGGCTAACTCTATCGCCAAAGGCAAACCGTCCAAGCGGCGGCAAATTTCAGCGACGCGCGCGGCGTTTTTTTCATCCAAGGTAAAATCTGGTTTGACAGCGCGGGCGCGTTCGATGAACAACTGCATGGCGGGAGAATCCAAAAATGAATCATCTGGTACAGGCAGGGGCGCAAGCGGAAATTCCTGTTCGCCGCGCACGCGCAGGGCTTCGCGGCTGGTGGCAATGATCTTTACGCCGGGCGCGTTACCAAGCAATGAGACAAGTTGCGGCGCGGCGCCCACCGCCTGTTCAAAATTATCCATCACGATCAGCATATTTTTTTTCTGCAAACTGGAAAGCTTTTGATTGCCCAACGCCGTCTCAATGGCAGGAAGCGCCAACTCGGCTTGTGTAACCGTGGTGAGGTTGACAAAGACAACTCCATCGGCAAATTTTTTTTCAGATTCCCCAGCGACATGCAAAGCTAGCCGCGTTTTGCCGACGCCAGGCGGACCAACAATGGTGATAATGCGGACATCAACGCGAGCCAAAATATTTTTTAATGAGGCGATTTCGCGCTCGCGTCCCAATATGGACGTGAGGCTGGTCGGCAATTGATGAACATTCGCTTCACTGGCAGTTGATTCCGCTTCGCTCATGGGAACGGAAGTGGGAATGAGCAGTTTCTTTTGTTTTTCCGTTGCCAACGCAAGCAAGCGACCAACTATTTCCGGCTCATTTTCCAAACCCAACGCAGGGACAAAACGTCCTAATAGGGAGGCTTCATCAGGCACACGCGTATTTTTTTCAATATAACTCATGTAACTATAGTGATACCCCACCAGCGCCGCGAGTTCACGTTGGGTGAGATGCGCGCGCTCACGCAAATAGCGTAACAGTTCCCCAAAAGTGACGAAACTTTCAAGGCGGAATGTAGTTTGTGTTTTAGACATAGGACGATTGTACTAAAGAATCTGTCAATAAATGTGAACAGAGTCAACAAGGGTTTGTGTATATTCACGCCTAATATAAGTGAAGCAGTGAAATAAAAAAGAGTCAAGTATGAACGATGAACTTGAAATACAAGCCGTGTGAGATCTGGCTGGGCTTGCGATATATCACATGAAAAGTAACGGTCATCCGAAATGACCGCTACTTTTTGAATTTCACCAAAGGAGAAAAAATGAAAACGAAAATTTTTCACATTGTATTGCTGACAGTTATGTTATTTGGACTGCTTGCCCCTGCCGCTCAAGTGCAGGCAAAAACAATCATACCAACGGCTTCGTCTTCATCGAAAGGCGTTTTGCTGGAAGGAATGTTGAACCCCGATGGCACATTGAATCTCAGTAAAGGATTCAGCGGCTCTTTGGATTTGAGCGGTTACAACGTGCAGATAGATTCAAAGCGCGGACCCGTTTTCGGTCCCGCAAGCAGCAGAGATAACGCGCCTGCGTTCGCGGCAACAACAGGTGATTGGGATAAAATCGGCGACGGCGGCGGAGTCTTGACGGATCGCGTCAAAGGGATTGCCGTCTTCGGTACGAATGTGTACATCGTTGGAGGTTTCACCGACGCGGGCAACATCCCTGAAGCCGATTACGTTGCCAAATGGGATGGCACGAACTGGTCGGCGTTGGGGAGCAATGGCGCGGGAAACGGCGCATTCGACTTCTATACTTATGCGGTGGCAGTGGATGGAAGCGGGAATGTGTATGTAGGCGGCTCGTTTAACCATGTCTATAACGGCGCTGTGCCAAACAATACTGCTGCAAAGATTGCTAAATGGAACGGCTCGACGTGGTCAGGACTGGGGAGCGACGGCGCTGGCGGTGGATCGCTCAATAACGATGTGTCCGCGATCGCCGTGGATGGAAGCGGAAACGTGTACGCAGGTGGCGCATTCACCAACGTCAAAAACGGCGCGACAACTTTATTGGAAGCCGATTACGTTGCCAAATGGAACGGCACAAGCTGGTCGGCGATGGGAAATAATGGTGCGGGCATTGGTGCACTGGACGGCGGAGTCAATGCCATCGCCGCGAGTGGCACGAATATCTATGTGGGCGGATATTTGAAGAACGCCGCAGGGTTGAGCGCGGCTGATTTCGTTGCCAAATGGAATGGTTCCAATTGGTCTGCGTTGGGGAGCAATGGCGCTACTCTTAGCGACGGTTCCATCACAAGCGGATATGTCAGCGCGCTGGCAATCAGCGGCACGGATGTGTATGTGGGAGGCAATTTTGTAGACGTCAATAATAATGGCGCGGTTTTGAGCGCGGCTGATTTTGTCGCGAAATGGAATGGGACAAACTGGTCTGCTCTTGGAAGCAACGGCGCTAATGGAGCATTAACTTATTCAGTTTCGAGTATCCTAGTCAACGGCACGGATGTGTATGTGGGAGGCAATTTTACAAATGTTGCCGGACTCGGCGAAGCAGATTACCTCGCCCGCTGGGATGGCGCGAACTGGAATGCCCTGGGTAATAATGGCGCAGGCGATGGAGCCATTCCCAACAAGAGCAACCCTACAATAATGGCGCTTGCCATGCAGGGAAGCAACCTGCTAGTGGGAGGCTGGTTCTATGATGTCAATGATGGTAGCGTTCCTCAATTGCAAGCTGATTTTCTGGCTCAATGGAATGGTAGCAACTGGTCGGCTGTCGGCTCGGCCGCCAACGGTGCGCTGGTCAATGGATATAGCAGCAGTCGTGTAGAGGCAATTGCCGTCAGTGGCACAGATGTGTATGTGGGCGGCAATTTTTCGAATATCTCCAACCATGGGGTAAACCTGCCTTTGGGCGATACCATTGTCAAATGGGACGGGGCAAATTGGTCAGCGTTGGGGAGTAATGGCGCAGGAGATGGAGCCATCAGCGGCACAGTGTACGCGCTGGCGGTCAGCGGCACAGACTTGTACGTGGGCGGGGGCTTCATCAACGCGGGCGGCATCCCCGAAGCAGATTACGTCGCCAAATGGGATGGAACGAATTGGTCTGCCCTCGGTAACAACGGCGTAGGCGTGGGCGCATTGCCGAGCATGGGTTTCGTTTATGATATGGCAGTGAACGGCACAGACTTATACGTGGGTGGACAATTCACCAACGCGGCGGGCATCGCTGAAGCGGATTACGTCGCCAAATGGGACGGTACGAATTGGTCCGCGCTTGGCAATAATGGCGCTGGCGTAGGCGCGCTCAATCAATCAGTGAGCGCCCTCGCCATTGACGGTACAGGGAATCTTTATGTGGGAGGCGGATTCACCGATGCCGCTGGTATTGCCGAAGCAGATAAGGTCGCCAAATGGGACGGGACGGCTTGGTTCGCGCTCGGAAGCAACGGCGCAGGAGATGGTGCGCTTAACGACGCGGTCGGTGCGCTGGCAGTCAGCGGCACGGACTTGTACGTGGGTGGCACATTTATCAATGCCGCCAATCTCGCCGCCGCAGATTACATCGCCAAATGGGACGGGACTAATTGGTCTGCGCTGGGAGGCGCAGGTGGCAATGGCTCGCTGAATCAATCCGTGCTCTCGATCGTTGTGCAAGGCACAGATGTATTCGCAGGCGGCTGGTTTCAGAATGTCAATAACAATGGCACAATCCTGCATGCCGCGGATTACGTCGCCCGCTGGGACGGGACGAACTGGTCCGCGCTGGGAAGCAACGGCGCAGGCAACGGGTCAATCAAGGGGAATGTTTATGCCATCAATCTTTTAGGCTCAGACCTGCTGGTAGGCGGCGAATTCTCCAATGTAAGCAACAACGGAGTAATCGTACCCGAAGCGGATTATCTCGCCGCTTTCGGAACCACTGCCGCTCCAGTCGATCTGACTCCGCCAACAGTTGCTTTCGTTACAATGGTTGATCCCAGCCCCACCAGCGCGGCGAGCGTGCAGTACATTGTCACCTTCTCCGAATCTGTGACAGGCGTGGACGCAGATGACTTCGACTTCACCCTGACGGATGGCGTTTCTGGCGCGGCTGTCAGCGGAATCAGCGGTTCAGGCGCGACTCGCACTGTCACCGTGAATACAGGCACAGGCAACGGTACGCTCCGCTTGAATGTGAATGACACGAACAGCATTTGGGATCTGGCGGGCAATCCACTTGGTGGTCCCATCGCGCACGACGGCGATTTCTACACAGGCGACGTTTATAACATTACCAAAGATGTCACATGGACTGTGACAAATCTCAATGACCCTGGCAACGATGGCATTTGCGATGCGAATTGCTCCCTGCGCGAAGCGATTGCCAATGCGCTGGACGGTCACACCATCATCTTTGCATCAGGTCTTAGCGGCACGATTACATTATTATCCCCTCTGTCCACCATTACAAACAACATTACCATCACGGGTCCGGGCGCATCCACGATCTCCGTCAGCGGCGGCGATGCATTCCCAGTTTTTAACATTCAAGGCAGCGCGACCGTTCAAATTTCAAACCTGACGATCACACATGGGTATGTAGTGGATTTCGTCGGCGGCGGAATTTTCAACGCAGGCAATCTCACGCTCGACCATGTGGTAGTTTCCTATTGCCAGTCGCTTTACACAACCACTTTGGGAATCGGCGCCGGCATCTACAACCAAGGCTCGCTGACCATCACGAACAGCGCCATCTCGTACAACACCGCCTCGAAATTGGGTGGCGGAATCTACAGCGACATCAACACCGCCAGCCTTTCTCTCACCAACACAACATTAGATCACAACATGGCGTATGACTCAGGCGGCGGTTTATATACGGAAAATCCGGGTGGGTTGACGCCAGGCACATATACGCTCGATCGCGTCAGCGTAACGGATAACACTGCCTCTGGCGTCGGAGGCGCAGGCCTCTTCCTCACCACCTCGGCAAACATCACAAACTCATTAATCGCCAACAACAATGCCAACGGCACACCGTGGACCAAAGGCGGCGGCATCGAAATACTGGAATCCAATACCGGCGGTTCAGCGCCCATCACGGTCACGCTTACCAATGTCACCATCACAGGCAACACCGTCTATGGTCAGGGCGGAGGCATGGATGTTGACCTCGAACAATCTTTGGATTCGGTCACGCTCAACAACCTCACCATCTCTGGCAATCAACGGAATTCGTTCGCCGGACCATCCAGTTCGCTTGGCGGCGGCGGAATCTTCACCGCGGGCGTCAAAAATATTGACATCGAAAATTCAATCATTGCAGGCAATACCACAACCGTTGGAGGTCCTGATTGCGAAGGCGCGATCAACTCGCTGGACTACAACTTAATTCAAGATACGACCAGTTGCACGATCAACGGCATGACAACTCATAATGTAACTGGCGTCAGCGCCAATTTAGATGTGCTGGCTGACAACAGCGGCGCGACAAAAACCATGGCATTGCTGACCGGTTCCCCGGCATTGAACGCCGCTGACAATGACACCTGCGCGGAGACCGATCAGCGCGGCACATCGCGTCCGCAAGGCACATACTGTGACATGGGCGCGTATGAAAAAATTGTCAGCTATACACTCAATGCTCAATCCACCGGCTCACAGGATGGCTGGATATTGGAATCGGGTGAGAAAACCAATAAAGGTGGAACAATGAACAGCGCGGCAATCACAATCAACCTTGGCGATAACGCGGCGAAGAAACAATATCTCGGTATCCTTTCCTTCAGTACAAAACCTGTGTTGGATAACGCCATCATCACCAAGATCACGCTCAAGGTTAAGAAGAGCGGCATCGCCGGCGGAGGCAATCCGGTCACCACATTCCAGGGATTCATGGTGGATATAAAGAAAGGAATTTTTGGAACTGCAGCATTACAGACCAGCGATTTCAAAACTGCCGCGAGCAAATCTTATGGACCATTCAAACCGGCTCTCAAAAGTGGCTGGTATAGCATGGATATAACGCCTGCCAACGCCTACATCAACAAACTTTCCACATCTTCCGGTTTGACGCAAATCCGCCTGCGCTTCAAATTGGATGATAACAACAACGCGGTCGCAAATTATCTCAGTCTATTCAGCGGAAATGCGCCTGCCGCGTCGCGTCCGCAATTGGTCATTGAATATTACGTGCCGTAGACTCAAACTAAAGATTTCAAAATGGCAAAGAGAACTAGAGTCTGGTTTGACGGCGTCAGTTTGTTAAGATAGATAACCGGTCTACCTACAAGCGGCGCGTTCTGAAAAGAGCGCGCCGCTTTTTGTTTTGAGTGAGAATCGGTCTTTCAAACGTGTATAATCTTAATATTCATGGAAATCAAGTTGCATCTCCTCGGCGCGTTTCGTTTACTGGTAGATGCCAAGCCTGTGTTCGCAAAATCGTTAAAACCACTGGAAGTCTCATTGAACGCTTATTACCAAAATCCATTCATGCCATCACTGCCCGAGGTTTTGAAATCAAAGTCGCTCTTTTTGTGATCGCTTGCAGTATCAACTTCCTTTGGTAGGTAGCAACTTGGGTTAATTAAAATATTCAAGAGTTAATAGCGTTATTATTAAGCGCCTTCAAAGCATATAGTTTTATCCTGCTTGAACAAGTCGCTTGTAGAAAGGATAACAGGATGAATAACCGAAAGCTATTGCCGCAAATATCCAGCCTGGCGTTAGGCATATTTCTGTTGATGGGATGCAGGTCAACGGATGTATCCGCGCCTTCTGCCACACCCAGCTTGGTCCCGATACATGCCACCGCTGTCCCAACTCAGGCAGTAGATGCCGATCAGTGGCAAGTCATAAGCCAGATCGAAGTTACACATCCAACAACCATAGCCGGATTTCTCAATGACACATTTGGCATCACAGCAGGTCCAGACGGCGAAACTCACTATACAACCGATGGAGGTAAGACCTGGACCAAAGCGAACAATTCATCCTGGTGCCGTTTCGGTTTGGACATTGTAGATGAACAGGTGGCTTGGCATTGCGGGAATCCGGGACACGTCCGCGTCACAACGGATGGAGCTATGAATTGGCAAGCCGTTTCAGACTTTGGTCCCAGCGAACCTACACATTGCCGATTTCTAAGTTTTCTGGATGACAAGACCGGATGGACTGCCACACCCAATCAACTCGCGGCAACCCATGACAGCGGTATGACCTGGACAGAAATAGCCCGACCAAATGACATTCAAACTATTATGGCTATTGCGCTCAGGACAGCTCTTGACGGATACATACTGGATAGCGGCGGAAAATTATTTGTCACACAAGATGGAGGCGGAACCTGGTCAACCCGTATGCTGGCTCCAAAAACGAATGACAGCGGCAAGTCTTTTGCTTGGTATGTCCCAAGCGCCGCGGTCCGCTTTCTTGATTCAGAGCGCTGACTGGTTGTCACGAATTTTAGAAACGCTGTGACTGGCAAAGATCAGGTAATGGCAATGCGTACCGCAGATGGTGGACAGACCTGGAGTCAGGAAAGCATCCCTGGAACTGGGGCGCTTTATCTGGCGCATGATGGCGAAACATTAACGATTACCAGTCTTACCGGTCGGGAAATTACCGTATTCCGCTACCGAAAAAACTAGACGACATTACACCAGCGCGTCAAACCGTTTCCCCGCCATTTTTTCTAATCATAAGAAGCGTCGATTGAGAAACTTTTCTCCACGCTTTTAGATGCAGGCTCGCGCTGGTCAAAGTCAAAGCGTTTGAATATCTCCGGATATAAAGCGATGATTTGTTCGCGCGTAAATCCCATCTCTTCATAAGAATAGATGTGGTCGCTGTTAAAGGCGAGGGTTTCTTTAACGGCATGGTCAACGATGATTTCCATGCCCGGTTTATCGGGATAACCGAATTGTTCATAGAACGAGCGGATGATCTGTTCGGGACGCTGGATAAGGTCGTCGTATTTCAGGATCAGGTGTCGGGGCGAAGGATGCGAGTCGAGATAATGCAAAGGATGGCTGTACCAGTATCGGGTCATATCCACGATTTCATCCTGATAAAGATAAGTCTCTTTTGGTTCGGTAAAAACGCGGCGCGCATAATTGATCCACGAAATGGTCGAAGGCAGCATATCCAGTGGATTGCGGACTAAATAAATGATGCGCGCGTCGGGAAAAAATTCTGCCAGCGTTTCGATCTTGGCGCTGAATGCGGGATTCTTGGCGACAAAATATTTTTTGCCGGTCGCGTACATGTGCCGCTGTAACATGGATTTATAAAACGTCATGATACGGCGTTTATGTTCGGGAGATAAGGCTTCGTCAAAATGCTGATAGTTGGGCATTTCATCGAGGAAGGGAAAAAGGAAGGTGACGAAATAACCGTCCCAAATGTGCAGGTGAATGTTTTCGTCTTCTTCGGGTTGAAAAAATGAAATGGAATGAATCTTGATCTTGCCGAGTGTGCGGCGGTCAAAAGCGTGAAGCAGGCGATGTAAATGTCCGCCCAATTTGAGGTCGAGGCGCGAAACGAGTTGCGTGAATTTTTTTTGAATGACGGATGGAGTCAGATAAATATCCCAGGTGGTCAGGCTGGTGAAAGTTTCATTGTCGCGTGAAAGCAGGCGATGCAGGAAAGTTGATCCACTGCGCAGGTTGCCGAGAATAAAAAGCGGTTTTTCAATTGGGTGATTTTTATAAGCGGGGAAAAAAATATCATCCAAAAAAAAACAAAACCAATGGATAAGCGCCCCGAGGGGCCAGACCAGATAAAAAAGTATAAGGAAGATGACGCGCTTGCGGGTGAGGCGTGCGGGAGTTTTGTTGGCGCCGATAAAAGAGCGATAGGTCGTGCGCCAGAAAAGCCAAAAGTTATATTTCATGAAAGATGAAGCTCCTAAAATTTATGCAATGCCTTACATGCAAAGAAGGCTATGAAGCCTCCTCTTTTGTTATTCTATCAGCAAATCCATTTTTCAGATTAGCGAATCCAGAATGCGATTTTGCAAATCCAACAATTTTCGATACAGCCCATTTGCTTGCATCAATTGAGATTGTGTACCGCGTTCCACAATTTGACCGTGATCCATCACAAGGATTTCATCCACGTTTTCCAATCCAATCAAACGATGCGTAATGAGCAAAGATATTTTCTTTTTCATCAAAGCAAATAAAGTTTCAAGAATTTGTTTTTCAGTGATCGCGTCAAGGTTGGCGGTCGGTTCATCCAAAATTAAAATCGGCGCATCTTTGATAATGGCGCGCGCAATCGCAAGCCGCTGGCGTTCGCCGCCCGAAAGCCGCAATCCCTGTTCGCCGATCATCGTGTCATAACCTTTTGGCAATCCCAAAATAAAATCATGGATTTGCGCGGACTGCGCGGCGGATTCAACTTCCTCTTTTGTGACGCGTCGACGCGCGAACCGTAAATTTTCATAGATGGATGTATTGAAGAAATATGTATTGGGGGATATAAAACCGATTCGCGCGCGGACTTCATCCTGGTCCAAGCCATGGAGCGAATCTCCGCCCAAAGTGATGTCGCCCGAACTGTATTCCCAGAAACGCAATAATAAATTAGCAAGCGTACTTTTCCCCGCGCCGCTTGGTCCAACAATGGCGAGGGATGTTTCAGGTTGAAGGTTGAAGGTTACATGTTGGAGGGCGGGGATGGATTGGTTGGGATAGGTGAAGGAGAGATTTGAGAATTCGATATTCGATATTCTAGTATCGTTTAACGAATATCGAATATCGTTTTTTATCTCTGGTTCTGTATCCACCACTTCAAACAAACGCCGCGCGGCTTCGCGCGCGGAATTCCACATTTGCGCGGCGAGAGGCAAGGGCATGACGGCTTCGAAAGACGCCAGCGTTAATAAAGTTAAGGATGCCAACATTGGCGCGGCGATTGTCCCCACGTTGACGAACGGAACGGCAAGCGCGAGAATTGTCCATGAACCAAGATGGATTAGCAGGGTTGTTAAGCCAGAGTGAAAGCCTGTGACGCGCGCCATGCGGCGTTGAGCGTTACCGTAATTAATTCCGTTGGTTGCAATTTCAGCCAGACGATATTCACCTCGTCCATAAGCAAGCAAATCTGCCATGCCTTGAATACCGTCAACGAGTTGAGTGTGCAAATCCGCGCGCAAGGTGATCGTGTCCACGGCGGCGCGGCGGCTGATGATTTGCGCGAGGATCGGCAAGATCAAGCCGAGGGTGAGAAAAAATGTCAGAAAGGCAAGAGCAAGTTTGGGGTTGAATGACGCGAGAAAAATCGCAGTGAAGAGTCCAACAAAAATGGCAGTCAACGGCGGAGAAACAACGCGCACGTAGAAATTTTCCAATATCTCCACATCGCCGATGACGCGCGAGAGTAAATCGCCTGCGCGGTATTCCATTAAACGCGCGGGCGCAAGCGGTTCGAGTTTTTCGTAAAACCAGACGCGCAGGCGCGAAAGTAAACGGAAGGTGACATTGTGCGAAACAAGGCGTTCGGCATAACGCAACACGCCGCGCATAATGCCGAAGAAACGCACACCGACAACCGAGACGCCAAGATCCGCAACGGAAGGATGAAGCGCGGCGGTTGATATTAACCACGCGGATGTTCCCATCAACGCTACGCTTGAGCCGATGGTTCCCGCGCCAATGATGATAGAAAGCGCGACGAGATGCCAACTGCCTCTCAGAAAACCAGTGAGACGCAGAAAGATGGATTTCTGTTTTGTTGAAGATTGGAAAGTTGGAAAGTTGGAAGGTTGAAGGTCAAAGGTCGAATATTTTTGAGAAGGTTCTGAGACTTGTGGGTTTTCAGCCTGCAACTTGGAACCTTCAACCTGTAACGAGTGAGTATTCACCATTTCCGCGTATGCGCCATTTTGATTGAGCAGTTCGCGGTGCGTGCCTTGTTCGACAATGCAACCTTTATCGAGGACAATGATTTGATCGGATTGAAAGATGGTGTTGAGACGATGCGCGATGGTGATGGTGGCACGTCCTTGCATGAGTTGGCGCGTGGATTCTTCGAGAAGCGATTCTGTTTCGGGGTCAAGGCTGGAAGTTGGTTCGTCGAGAATGAGAATGGGCGCGTCTTTTAGAAAGGCGCGCGCCAGCGCGAGTCGTTGGGCTTGTCCGCTGGAAAGGCGCGCTCCGCTTTCACCGATGACCGTTTCATATTTTTGCGGAAGCGATTCGATAAACTCATGCAAGCGCGCGGCTTGCGCGGCAATAATCACTTCTTCATCCGCGGCTTCCGGTTTACCTAATTTTATATTTGCCGCGACAGTATCATGGAAGAGATATGGTTTTTGCGGGACCCAGGCGATGGAATTGCATAATTCATAATTCGTAATTCGTGAATTCTGGTTGATAGCGATACTGCCTGATGATGGCTGAATAAATCCAAGTAAAAGATTGACAAGCGTAGATTTCCCCGCGCCTGTTTTGCCGACGATGGAGATGTGTTGTCCGCGTTGAATGGTAAGGTTGATGTTTTCAAGGGCAGGCGCGGTTTCGTCGGGATAGGTGAAAGAGACGTTCGACAATTCGATAATGGATAATTCGATATTCGAGTATCGAGTATCGAATATCGAATGTCGAGTATCGTCAACCGGCGTATCCAAAATCTCATAAATCCGTTTTGCCGCGGTCGCGCCAGACATGCCGGCGTGGAACCTCGCGCCAAGGGCGCGCAATGGCATGTAAAACTCCGGCGCGAGGATCAGCAAAAAGAGCGCGGGTTGAAATTCCATTTTTCCGTAGAGCAGGCGGAATCCAATCTCAACGGCGATGATGGCGGTACTAAGGGTCGCGAGCAATTCCAGCGCAAGCGCGGATAGAAATGTAATCCGTAAAACGCCCAATGTAATGTCGCGAAATTTGTCGCTGACTTGCGCGATGTTTTTCGCCTGTCCTTTGGATTGTCCAAATAATTTCAAAGTGGTCAAACCTTGCAGGCTATCAAGAAAGTGCGCGCTCAACAAACGCAAGGCTTCATATTGACGATGAGTGACAATCTCCGCGCCCTTGCCGATCATCACCATAAAAAACGGAATCAGCGGCGCGGTGATGAGAAAGATAATGCCAGAAAGTAAATCAATTGGAAAAACAAAAATGAGGATTGAAATTGGGACAAGAGTTGTGATAACGAGTTGCGGCAGATACTGGCTGAAATAAGCGTCCAGCGCTTCAATGCCTTCGACAGCGGCGGCGGTCAATTCGCCGGTGCGTTGTCCACGCGCGTAGGCGGGACCAAGTTTTAGGATGTGCGCGAAAAGGCGATTACGCAAGTCCGTTTTGATTTTGACCGCGACCGCGTTGGCTGAGATTTCGTTGAGCCATGTCAATAACGCGCGTCCGCTGATGGCAACGAGAATAAGGCGTAGAAGTCCCATCACTTGCGCGAGGGATTGTCCATGCAGAAAAACGTTGTTGATGGAACTGCTGAGGAGCCACGCCTGCCAGATGGTCAGCAAGCCAGCCAGAAACCCGGATAGAATCGTTAAGGTCAAGGCGAAGCGGGTATCGCGGGTGAGAGTCAGAAGTCGGCGGTGCATGGGGCGAGTCGCGGGTTGAAGTTCAAAGGTTAAAGGTTAAAGGTTGAAAGTTAAAAATTTGAAGGTTGAGATGAGTATACCCTCAACCTTCAAACCTTCAAACTTGTCAACGTTGGTTTTAGTAAACCAGCGTTTTTTTGTCGGCGCTAATGCGCTTGCGGAACATGTAGTATGTCCAGCCTTGATAAGCCAGTACGATTGGTACAAAGATCAAAGCAATGACAGACATGACCGAGAGTGTGTATTGCGATGAAGACGCGTTGTAGATAGTCAGTGACCAGTCGGGGTTTGTGGTGGAGGTCATCACGTTGGGGAAGGTCATCAGAAAGAAGGTGATCTGCGTGAAGACGATGTTGAGCGCGACCATGATAAATGCCCAGCCTTCGCGTTTTTGGTTGATGAAATATCCAGCCGCCAGCAGGAACGCGATTGCCGCAATCGGCACAACGCCAGGGTTAACCATGCCGCGCTCCCAGAAGCCTTCTTCGTAAGTGAGTACAGCTAGCGCGATATACAGAACGACAGCGGCGATCCACATTTTTTTTGCAAAGACATTGACGCGCTCGCGCAGTTCGCCTTCCAATTTCAAGCCGAGGAAGTTCGCGCCATGCAGAAGAAACACTGCAACAGTTGTCACGCCGCCAAGTAAGCCGTACGGATTGAGCAAGGTGAACAGGTTGCCGGTGAACATTTTATCCGCGTTGATCGGGACGCCGCGCGCCAGATTTGCAAATGCCGCGCCAAGCAAAAGCGCTGGCAGGAATGAACCGATGGCAATCATCCAATCAAAGGTGTTGCGCCATTTCGGACTGGCGTCTTTGGAGCGATATTCAAAAGAGATACCGCGCAAGATTAAGCCGATCAACAAAAGGAATAGCGCGAGATAAAATCCGCTGAACATGGTGGCATACCATTCAGGGAATGCCGCGAAGGTCGCGCCGCCCGCGGTCAACAACCAGACTTCGTTGCCATCCCAGGTGGAACCGATGGAGTTTATGATGGCGCGGCGTTCTTCATCTTTTTTGCCGATGAAGGGCAGAAGCATTCCCACGCCGAAATCGAAACCTTCGAGGAAGAAGAAGCCGATCCACAAAACGGCGATCAAAATAAACCAAAGGATTTGTAGAAATTGGTAAGACATAATAAATCTCCTAATATGTCATTGCGAGCGTACTTCGCGAAGCAATCTCCATTTGAATAGGAGACTGCCACGCCGCTAAGAAGATCGGCTCGCAGTGACGGGTTTTCTAATCTTGTGAACCGACAACAGCAGGCGCGACGTCAACCGATTCATGCTTGGCGGCGTCAGGTCCGGCGATGGCATATTTTTTCATCAGGTAGACCATGGAGACAGCCAGCGAACCATAAACAACTGTATAGCCGATGAGTGAAATCCATAGGTCAACGACGGTCAAGTTTGGGGAAACGGCGTCCTGCACTTTGAGCAAGCCGTAAACGATCCAGGGTTGACGGCCCATTTCGGTCAGGATCCAGCCGGTAGCGTTGGCAAGATACGGCAGGATAAGTATCCACGGAACCCATTTCATCCATCTGGCTTTGGAAATATCTCCGCGCATATTTGCCCAAACCAAAAATGCGGAAACGCCCATCATCACAAAACCGAATGCCATCATAATGCGGAATGTCCAATAGGTGACGACCATGAGCGGAATATAATTACCGGGACCATATTGCTGAACCGCTTGAGCTTGCAATTCTTCGACGCCTTTTACTTCGCAAGTAAAGTTATTGCAGGCTAGAAAACTCATCATATACGGAATGCGTATTGACCAGATTTCATGTTCTCCAACTAAATCGCCAATAGTTATGAGCGAGAACGAAGCAGGTTGTTCGGTTTTCCAAAGACCTTCGAGCGCGGCTAGTTTCATCGGCTGGCTGGTGTACATGAATTGTCCCATCGCGTGACCGGCGAAGAAAATCATCACGCTGGCGATCAATCCAATCCAGGCTGACATTTGGAATGAGCGTTTGAAAAAGTCCACATTTTTTTTGCGGACGATATGATACGCGCTCACCGCCAAAATCAGGAATGCCGCCATCGCCACGCCATCCGAGATGGTATGCCAGAAAAAAATCCATGCTTTGACGTTTCCAACCAAGGCAAAGAAATTAACCATTTCGAGGCGTCCGTTCACCGCGTTATAAACAAAAGCATTTTGAGGCGGGACTTGCATAAAACCGTTGGCAAGCAAAATCCACAGCGCCGAAAGATTCGATCCGATTGCGACCAGCCAGATCGAAGCCAGATGAATTTTTTCGGGAACGCGTCCTTCGCCGAAAATCCAAATACCCAGAAATGTAGATTCCATAAAGAAAGCCAGCAAGGCTTCCACTGCCAGCGGCGCGCCGAAAATATCGCCCACATAACGGGAATATTCCGACCAGTTCATGCCGAACTGGAATTCCTGAACGATGCCGGTTACCACGCCAATCGCAAAATTGATCAAAAATAATTTTCCCCAAAATTTCGACATCTTGCGCCATGTTTCATCTTTGGTCTGGTAATAACGAGTCTGCATAAATGCCACAAACCAACCCAGCCCCAACGTCAGCGGGACGAATAGCCAGTGGTAAATAGTCGTCAAAGCAAACTGCAATCTGGAAAGAATTACTATATCCATAATTTATTCTCCAAAGTATTTTTGAATTTATTTCCTGTGAAACGATTTGAATTGGATTGAACAGATATTCCTGCGCCTCTTTTCCTGAACTTATGGCTGGTCAGACCCAACGGAATTATATCTTGCGCCGACGCGTTTCTTCGCCAGATTTTCAAACTTTAGTTAAGGAGATACTACAATTATTATATTCACATTATCTCCAAACGCGACTCCATCCGGACCATAAGCCTGCCACGTGGATTGAAATGTTCCCGCGGTTGCCGGCGCGGTGAACAAAATGCGAATCGTGGCTTGACTTCCGGCGCGCGCGGGATAAAGGACTTGTTCCGTGACCGCGCCTAATGGATCGCCGCCAATCCATTTTACGCGGTAGGATGAATCCCAGTTGCATGAGCCGCTGTTGGTGACCAGCCATTGTTTATCCACGCTTGAGCCGGGCAAAACGATTGTCCCATCTTCGACGGTGACATCATCTATAAAATTCAAGTTGTTGATACAGGGACCGATTGTTGGCGTAACTGTCGGCGGGACGAATGTAGGCGATACGATTGGAGTTGTTGTTGGCAGAATCAGTGTGGGAATGGATTGTGTCGGCGGCACAAAGACCGTAGAAATGGCGGGCGGCGCGCAGGCAGTCAATAAAAAAATAAAAATGAACGCTGATAAAATTTTCATGGTTCTTATTTTATCCGCGTTCATATCGTATTCTTTTATGACTTTCGCTTGTTATAGCGGTCTTCGATTATGCTCGGTCTTCGACTACGCTCAGACCGATCTATACTTCTTCTTCCGCCGCGCCGACAACGTCTTCGATAGGCTCGCCGCCAATTTCCAATGGCAAAGCGATTTCGCCGCTCAAGGCTTTCTGGCGGATGAAGCCTTCGATCTCAGCCATCAAAGCCGGGTTTTGGCGCAGATAGTCTTTTGAATTTTCGCGTCCCTGACCGAGACGAGTATCGCCATAAGAGAAGAATGCGCCGCGCTTGGTGACAACTTCAAACTTGGTGGCAAGGTCAAGCACATCGCCGGATTTTGAAATGCCTTCGTTGAACATGATGTCAAATTCGGCAGTACGGAACGGCGGCGCGACTTTATTCTTTACCACCTTAACTTTTGTGCGGTTACCAATTACTTCTTCGCCGACTTTAATCGCCTGGATGCGGCGCACATCAAGACGAACAGATGCGTAAAACTTAAGCGCCTGTCCGCCGGTGGTGGTTTCAGGATTGCCGAACATTACGCCGATCTTCTGACGCAATTGATTGGTAAAGATTACGGCTGTTTTGGTTTGGTTGATGGCGCCGCTTAATTTACGTAAAGCCTGTGACATCAAACGCGCCTGCATACCCATCTGCGCGTCGCCCATATCGCCTTCAATCTCAGAGCGCGGCACTAACGCGGCAACCGAGTCAATTACTACCACATCCACCGCGCCAGAACGGACAAGCGTCTCGGCAATTTCAAGCGCCTGCTCGCCGGTATCAGGTTGCGAGACAAGCAGGTTATCAATGTCCACGCCGACGCGCGCGGCATAGACCGGATCGAGCGCGTGTTCCATGTCAATGAATGCGGCGGTGCCGCCCAATTTTTGCGCCTCTGCTACGATGTGCTGACAGAGCGTGGTTTTGCCTGAAGATTCAGGTCCGTAGATTTCGGTAATTCGTCCGCGCGGGATTCCGCCAACTCCAAGAGCAATATCCAATGATAAAGAGCCGGTGGGGAAGACTTCGGTCTGCATGCCGGTCGCCTCGCCTAGTCGCATGATTGAGCCGTCGCCATAGCGTTTGAGAATATCGCCAACAGCTTTATCAAGCATGGCATGTTTGGCGGAATCCATGTTGCTGGATGCTGCGGCGGCTTTTTCAGCAGAGGCGGAAGATGATTTTCTAGCCATAAGGTTTCTCCAATATATGTAAGTGTAGGTGTGAAATACAATGCAACTGAAAGTATAGCACAGATGTTCAGTGCGTCAAGGGGAAAATTGATGTGTTAGTCCAATGTCATTCTGCCATGATACTCTTTTTGATGATAAAAGGTAAGAAGTAAAACATAAGTGGGGAAATTCATTGGCGCTGGCTGGAAAAACCGCGCCAATGAATTTTTGGGAATCTATGTAAAATGCTCACCATATTCTAGTAAAATTCTACCTGAATCTACATTGACCTATCCTGATAACCGCCTACAATTCAATAAATAAGGTGATGGTGTGACAAACGCCCTCTCAACGTTTCAACAATGACAGACGAATGGCTTTCCCTTAGCAACGCGGCAAAACTGCTTGGTGTGCATCCAAACACTCTGCGGCTTTGGTCGGATAAAGGCATATTGCCTGTGCATCTCACACAGGGCGGACACCGCCGCTATAAGCGCGATCAAGTTTTACTTTGGGCAGATGCAAATCAAAAGTCCCGCGTGATCGAGCCTGAGACCATGATGCAGGAAGTCATCAAAAACGTCCGTATGCAAATTTCAGAAGGACGCCTGCAAGCTGAAGCATGGTATCAAAAATTGGATGAGGATGCGCGCCTGCAATACCGCATGAGCTCGCGTTCGTTATTCCAGGGACTGATGACTTACATCTCAAGCAAGGGACAGGAAGCCGAGTCTGAAGCTTATGCCATTGGATATGAATACGCATCACGCGCGCGCAGGTATAGTTTAAGTTATGTGGATGCCGCCAGGGCGTTTTTATTCTTTCGAGATGCATTGGTCATATCGGTTATCAAAGTATATAGCGACGCGAAAATTCCGCCCAGCCATGCGACAGAAATGTATATCAAGATACATACCTTTACAGATGAAATATTGATCAGTCTTTTGCAAACTTACCAAATGTTGGAGAATGCCAGTCATTAGGTTCCCAGCATTGCAAGCCGCTAGCCTTAAACGGCAAATGGCAAAGCAATGAAAAAAAATCAAGGAGTTACTCAATGCAAAATATCACGCACTACATTCCCATTATCACCACCATCGTCTCGGTCTTTTTTACAGCAGCCTTATATCGTCACTGGCAACGCAAACCTGAAGCCAAATATCTTATGTGGTGGACGATTGGCGTATTCTGCTTTGGCATCGGCACATTGACCGAATCCATTAATGTGCTGTTCGGCTGGAGTGTGATGAACATGAAAGCATGGTACATCGCCGGCGCATTGCTTGGCGCGTTCCCGCTTGGACAAGGCACAGCCTATCTTTTACTTAAGAAAAAAACAGCGGATATGCTGGCTTGGTTTTTTATCGTTTACATTTTAATCGCGTCTATAGCCATCACGCTTTCGCCGGTGGATATGTCTCTCGTTGATCCCACCCACCTGACAGGCAAAGTAATGACTTGGGGCTGGGCGCGTCTGTTCTCGATCCTGCCAAATACCTATGCCATGATCTTTCTTGTCGGCGGCGCGGCATGGTCTGCGATTCAATATGCGCGCAAGCAAGGCAATGGCAACCGCGTGATCGGCAACTGGTTGATCGCCGCGGGCGGTCTTCTGCCCGGTATTGGCGGTTCCTTCACGCGCTTTGGTTACGTTGAAGTGCTTTTCGTCACCGAGTTGATCGGCTTGATACTCATTTGGGTTGGTTATCGCGCCATGACAGTCAGCCAAACCGTATCCGTTCACGCGGCACAAGCCGCAACAGATTAAATTATTTTCAGCGCTATATCTCCGCAATAATGCGTACTGCGTAACTTAACTTCCTACGCAGTACGCATTACTTTAACGCTATAATCACGCCATGATCCTCGATCTCCCTTACATCCTTGAAACCCGGCGCAACCACGCGCTCGAACATGCCACACTGCATGTCCTCGCAACCAAATATCCAAACCGCAACATGGCTGGACATTCCAACCCGACCGGCTTTTTCATCCTCGGCGATTTTCCAACCGACGACATTGCCTGGGCAGTCAATCAAGCTATGACTCGTCTGCGCGCGGGCGAAAGCAAACTTGCGATTCATGCCGGCTGTGGAACGAATATGGCGACCACTGCGCTTCTCTCCGCGACTTTAGCTTGGTTCGCGCTTCGAGGAGCCAAATCCACTCTCGGGCGGATTCTGCGCGCGCCGTTTGCGGTCCTCTTCGCATTGTTCGGATTGATATTGAGTCAGCCATTAGGTCCCGTACTTCAACAAAAGATAACCACAGAATCAAATTTAGGGAATTTGGAATTAATAGAGATTCGCCAAAGTATGCGCGGAAAAGTCACCGCGCATCGCGTCATCACGAAATAATTTTATGGCAAAAACCCACCCCGTCACCTTCCTCTATGGCAACGATGAATATGCCATGTCCCGTCATCTAGCCGGATTCAGTTCTGTTTTCACCGATCCCACCAGCGCGGACATGAACACCGCGCGCCTTGAAGCGCGCGCCATGACCGACAACGACTTGAATAACGCCGTCAATGCCATGCCGTTTCTAGCCGATGTCCGTTTGATCTTATTCGAAAATCCATCTTTGAAATATACAACTCCAAAAACGCGCAAGAAGTTTTGTGAATTTCTGGAGAATGTTCCGGATACCGCGCGGCTGGTCATGTATGAATTTGTCGAACCGAAAGAAGCCGAAAAACACTGGCTGATGAAATGGGCGGGCAAACATGGCGATAGTGTGCAAACAAAAGCGTTTATGTCGCCGCGTCTTAAAGATATGGCAGGCTGGATCGTTAATGAAGTCAAACAGCAAGGTGGACAGATTGATCAGCCCGCCGCCGCGAAACTCGGCGAAATGGTCGGCGCGGATACGCGTCAAGCCGCGCAGGAAATCGCCAAACTGCTGGCTTATGCCAATTGGGCGCGGCAGGTTAATGTCCAGGATGTGGACGCGGTCTGCATTGTCACATCCCAGCAAAGCGTATTTGATTTTGTGGATGCGCTTTCAACCGGCAATGGAAAATCCGCGCAGCGTTTGCTTCATCGTTTGCTTGAAAACGAAGACTCGTTCTCGTTGTGGGGCATGGTGGTAAGACAGTTCCGCTTGTTGTTGCAGGCGCGCGAAGTTCTGGATGCGCGCGGCAACAAAGATGATGTGGCGCGCGCGTTGGGCGTGCATCCATTTGTGGCAGAGAAAACAACCAGCCAAGCCAATCGTTTTTCGCTTGAGTCGCTTGAAAATATTTATCACAAATTGCTTGAGATTGACGAAGATGTAAAAACAAGCCAGATCACTTTGGACCTGGCTTTGGATACATTGGTGGTGGAATTAACGAAGTAATTTGATAAGTCTCCAGATTCGTGATCTACTGATAATAATAAGCATAGCAGGAGAATTCATCTCCTTTCGGGGTTATCACCATATTTGTATCTGTAATTTTATATTTATCCAATTCCTTCATAAGCGCGATAAGTTCGTTATCCGCGGTTAGGCGCGAGACCTGGAATGATTGCCAGGAATTATCGCGAGATGGGCGTTGTCGGCGGATGCAAGCCAAAGCCGCGCCTATTTTCTCTTTAACGGAATCAGGCAGGGACGGAGTCCGATACGCATTTGCCAAGGCGGGAACCGCGTCATCAGATAAATCCAGAAAGTATTGAGCATCCAAACCCACGCGTTCCACGGATGCATTGTTGGCGCTGATTTCGCGTTGAATATTTTGTTTGACAATAAACGCGTCTACATTTAAAAGGCTGAGGGAAATTGCAAATCCAAACGAAGCGATGACTGCCGCGAGAGCAAAGGCGCGTTCTTTGCGAACGACTTCAAGAACGATGGTGGCAATGAGAAGTAAACCGATCCAGATAAGAAAGACGTGCGTATATGTGCGGAGACGAGAGAAGCCGTACGCCGCTTCATACAGACCGAGACGCTGGTATGCCGAAACAAGCATGACCAGCACGAGAGCCACAAGCGTCACTCCCAACCCTGAAAAAATTTTCCGTTGCTTTTCCGCTTCGCGGCGCGTGATCGCGCTTAGACCAAGAAGCAGAAGCAAAGAGAAAAATGCCACTGTGACAAGTTCACCGAAGCCGCGCACGGCGTATTCGGAATAGGTATATCCGTCAATGTGGATGTTGCTTTGTCCGCCAAAAAAATATTGAAATTGAATGACTACAAAACATGTAAAGAGAATTACCACACTGCCTAAAACAATGGATGACTCGGTAAATCCCAGAAAAGGCGGGATGGCGGGTTTATCTTCGCCGACCAATTTTTCTTCGTTGGATTGCGATGCGGAATGTAGGAACGTGCCAGCCAGCGCGTATCCAAAGACAAGGATATAGATGATCCGAAAAATATATTCAGGAAGGTTTCCAAGATTAAAGAGTTTTATAAGTTCATCAAGTCTCTGGCTGAAGACGACGTCGGCAGAGGCAAGCAGGGACGCGAAGATCGCCACGATGGGAAGCGCGATAATAACGCCGCGTACGATGGGCCAGATATTTCGCTTGGCAGGTCCGACTCCGCTTTCGGCTTGTGCCTTGCGGACTTCAGCGGCAAAGGAAATGGGACGCGCGATCATGCTTCCAAGCAGATTAAGGAATCGTCCAAGATAATCTGCGAGAGAATATCTGATCCAATTGCCGCCCAAATAGGTGACCGCGAATATGGTCATCACGAAAAGCGTCAGCGTGTATGATAGAAAAGCGGTCATCGGTTCGGCGCGGACAAAGCTCATAACTGCAAAAAATATAAAGAACGGAAGCAGGATCAGGCTTTTGCGCGAGGGACGCAAGCCGTCAGCGAGAAGCAGGTAGAAGCCGCCGAGCAGGCACAACACCGCGAAAAGAGCGAAGTTGACGCCTGGAGATTTTTTCCAAAAGAGGAAATCAAATAACCAGCCGAGGGCGATGGCAACGTACCAGAGTCGATTCGAACTTTGAGTTTTCATGTGAATCTCCTATTGAATTTCGCACTAGCATAGCAGATGGAATCTCGCTGAAACTCTCAAAGGCTATCAAGTTTTTATCATAGGTTTTGGAAGTTTGATATCTGCATTACAATTTCCTTAGAATTCAAATCAGCCTATTGACATTCAATTTAAGCTGTGTAATACTACTGACATTATTCGGGGGCAAGCAGATGAAGAGCCATCCTAATGAAAGGAGGAGGTGATGTCTAACATGGATAGTAGTTTGCAACCCAGCGCTGTGGCATCCCTCCTCAAGTAGTAAAAAGGAAGCCACAGCGCCCCACGAGCGCCGTCCTTGCGGACGGCGCTCTGGATTTTAAATCTCCATTTCTCTACCGTACAAAATCTTTTTCGGACGCTGAAAAACGCTGATTTCGCTGATAAAGAAGAGAAAAATCTGCGTTTTCTGCGTTCATCAGCGTCCCAATTTTAAAATGTACGGTAGAGAAATCTCCATAAAATCATTCATCGCCAAACGAAATGCCGATACCGCGCGCGGTGATGACCGCGTCTTCGTCAGGTTGCACGCGCTTGGGAGTCGCGATAGATTCTTCGAGAGTAATATCGGTGATCTTGCCGGCGCGCAACGCGACCATACGATCAAATCCACCAGCCGCGGCTAAACGGACAGCCGCCGCGCCAAAGCGTGTGGCAAGCCAGCGGTCGAATGCGGTTGGCGTGCCGCCGCGTTGTAGATGTCCAAGCACAGTGACACGCGATTCGAATCCGTTTTGCTCGACGTATTCAGCGACGCGTTGACCGATACCGCCCAATCTTGGAACATAGATTTCATCGCCTTTGCGCGAAAAAATCTGAGCGCCGCCGAGAGGTTTCGCGCCTTCTGAAACAGCCACAAGACTAAATGGTCTTCCTTTTTTGGCACGCTCACGAACTTTGTTGACGACGTTTTCAAACTTGAACGGAAATTCGGGAATCAAGATTACATCCGCGCCGCCGGAAACGCCGGCATGTAAAGCAATGAAACCAGCGTCGCGTCCCATTAACTCAAGTACCATCACGCGATGATGTGATTCGGCAGTTGTATGCAAACGGTCAAACGCTTCTGTGGCGATGTTTACAGCTGTATCAAAACCAAAGGTTGCTTCCGTGCCGCCAATGTCATTGTCAATTGTTTTTGGTACGCCGATCACAGGCACGCCCTTTTGATATAGTTCATGCGCGATATGCAAAGTTCCATCGCCGCCCAAAACGAGCAAAGCATCCAGCTTTAATTTCTTAATGCCTTTCACGATCTCATCGGAAACGTCAATGGTCACTTCTTTACCGTCACGTGTCACTTTACGCGCGTACGGATTGCCGCGATTTGCAGTCCCTAGAATGGTGCCACCGCGCGGCAGGATTCCGCGTAGGGATTCCATATCCAAAGGGATAATGCCATCCTCTTCTAAAAATCCGTCATATCCATTCTGAATACCGAACACTTCACAGCCATAGACATTTATAGCCGTCTTCCCCGCCGCGCGGATAACCGCGTTCAGTCCCGGCGCATCGCCGCCGCCTGTTAATATGCCAATGCGTTTCATCGCGAACTCCTTGGTGACTTTCACCTGCATTCACTGAATACCATGACCGATGGTTTCCTTTATCATACACCAAATACGATGCATGGTTTATTCATGGATGGTTCTTGAATGACTCTTATGGGTATAATAGATATTATCCGAAATTAAATTGTTGTAACCCACGAAGTCACCAGGACACTAAGCCACTAAATTTTTCCCTTTGAGTCTTCGAGACTAAGCCCCCAGTATGAGGGTTGTGCCTTTGTGGCAAAAAAAACGGATTTCTGCAAGAGACCAATTCTTTTAAATCAGCGAAATCAGCGTTTTTCAGCGTCCGAAAAAGATTTTGTACGGTAGAGAAGAGTTAAATATATTTTTCAAGAGGCTCAAAATGAAATCCGTCTTTGCTATGTTACTTGTAGTTTTCGTTTTATCCGCTTGTTCATCTCCCGCGCCTATTCCAACATCTACACTTGCGCCGTCTCCAACGATGACTTTAACCAAAACGCCTGTTCCTACATTAACACCAACTTCCACATCCACCCCCGAAGGCGTCATCGCCGGCATGGACGTGACCCAATACGGTTTTGACGTGGGCGAACTGGTACAAAAAGGCAATGAGATCGTATATGCCGAAACGGGTGATTTGGCGGCGAAAAAAGATGCAAAAGGCGTGATGAGATTTGTTTACGGACCGGAACTCATAGAGCATTTGCACAAAGTGGCGAAGCTGGGGGAAATGAGAAATGGAAATATACATTATGATCCGAAAGTTCAGGACCATATGCAAGCTGTGGCATCGAAAATAAGAGCTGGGCAGTATGACGAATTAATAATTCGAAAACCCAATGGTTATATTGAGAGTTATTCTATGGCTTGGGTTAAATCTGATAACGGTGAAGATCTTTATAATAATGATCCACACGATGTTACTATTTGGATAGAACCACCTACCCATGAGGGAGATGACCCAGGATGTTTGATTGAGATCCGTATTAGCAATTGGATTAATGCCACGCAATATTGATGATAAAGCCTGAGATTGGTTGAGATAAATTTTAGTTTTTTGACTTTTGTAGTGGGATAAGTAACAATGAAAAGTAATGCGAACGATAAAGGTAATCAAAAGAGTATTTTTGACAGTGTTTTTTTTGATGATGTGGATGAGTTTGAATGGAAAAATAGTAAAAGCACAGGAATGTATAGTTGTAGCAGATGGGCCGGCGTTTTGTCGTCAGATACCGGGTGAGGGAGAAGTTTGCACACAAAAATGGAAAACAGCAGCGTGTGGAAAATCGGCGGCACAGTCGCAAGGATTATGTGGACCGGGGAGTTATCAGGCAGTTGGTGGCGGGTGTCGTTCGTATGGGTCGGTAGGTGGTACAAATAATGGTGATCCGGGCGGAGCTTTTTCTGGGTGTGAGTGCGGGAGCGGAACTAAAGTAGATGGAGAAACCGTGTGTTCGCCGGCATGTAACAAAGCCCACTGCAATTCGGTTTTCCCGCAAAACATTACGACCGATCAGGCAACCGGAAATTTTAAGTTGTATGCTGATGGGGTCACAAAACCATCCAATTTGAAACCTGGCTATCCTGATTATCTGACGGTGACTTTCCGGGCGAGAGACCCAGATAATTCGTATCATAACTATACCGGCTACATGGATACCTATGGCAAATGGCACGCCACAGTCAATCTGGCGAACCATAGTAGATATGGGGTTATAGATATTTATGCGTATGTTTATCGCAGGGGAGTATTGCAGGATACCTGTACATCGAGCTTTAACCGACCGAGATACATCACCGGGAAAGTGTATTATGATCCGGGCGGGACATGCTCAACAGCCCAGCCGTGGAGCAAGACCAGCGACTTGATTGTCGGGTACAACAATCTAGGGACGGCGTATGGGGCGGACGTGGTTGCGAGCGTGGCTGATGGCGTGGTGGGGAAATATGTGCTGGGGGATGTGCCAGCTACTCCCGTCTCGCTCCAGCTACTAAATATCCCCACCGACATATATTCTTGCTCGGCGTGCAACGCAGGGTCGTGTCCCAATAAAGCCACAAAGATCTTTGAGGCTTTGTACCTTAGTGTCTTCGTGTTGAATGAAAGCTCATTCTTTTAGCCACTCCTGCATTATCAAAGGTATAATCTCAAACTATCAGAGAGGTCCAATGAATCCACGTCTTTCAAACTTTCTTTCTTATATCGTTACACTTCTCACGCCAATCGCCTTGTTGGGATTGGGACTGCGCCTTTTGCTTTCGCCTTTCTTCCTGCAAATCGAATACAACATGCCATATTTTCCGGTTGATACATACGGCTTCACCAGGCAGGATCGTTTGCATTGGGCGCCGTACGCGGTGGATTATCTCGTCAACCGCGCGGATATTTCCTATCTCGGCGATTTGAAATTTGGAAATGGAAATCCGCTTTTTAACGAACGCGAATTGACTCACATGCATGATGTGAAAGGCGTGACTCAAAGCGCGTTGCAATTTTGGGATATAACTCTTGTCACGCTTCTCCTTCTTGGATTATGGGCTTGGCGCGGCAAATGGATGCCTGCCTACCTCCGCGGCTTTTGGCGCGGCGGCTGGCTCATGGTAGGACTCGCCCTCAGCATTGGCGCGATTGTCGTGGCTGGCATTGCCATTGATCCCAATGTGTTTTGGGGATTCTTCACGTTTTTCCATCAATTATTTTTCACAGGCGATTCGTGGCTGTTCTATTACTCTGACACATTAATCCGCCTTTTCCCGATCCGCTTTTGGCAGGATGCATTTTTACTGGCGGCGGTCATTGCTTTGGGCGGAGGCTTGTGCCTCGCGTTTGGATTGAAACCAAAAGCATAATGACGGGTTTTATTTTAGGGGCGGGATAACCTCACGCCTACATGATGTATAATTATTAAAGGAGACGAATATGCCATCCACATTACCCTTGGAAAACAAAGTTGCAGTGATTACCGGCGCATCGCGCGGAATCGGCAAGGCAATCGCGGAATTGCTCGCGCAGCGCGGCGCGGACGTAATCTGCGCTGACCGGCTTTCAGATGAAGCAAAAGCAACAGCCGCGCAAATTGCCGCATCCACTGGTCGCCGCGCCAGCGGATGTTTGTTGGACGTAGCCGATTATCAAAGCGCCCAGACTTGTATTGACAATGCCATCTCTGAATTTGGCAAGGTGGATATTTTGGTCAACAACGCCGGCATCACGCGCGACAATCTGTTGTTACGCATTGACGAAAAAGATTGGGACGCCGTTCTGGATGTAAACCTCAAAGGCGCTTTCAATTGCTGTAAGGCAGTTGTCCGCCCGATGATGAAACAACGCTTCGGGCGAATCGTCAACATTTCATCGGTGGTGGGATTGTCGGGTAATGCCGGTCAAGCCAATTACTCCGCGTCGAAAGCCGGATTGCTCGGCTTGACCAAATCGCTGGCAAAGGAATTAGGCTCGCGCAATATCACCGTCAACGCGGTGGCGCCGGGTTATATCACCACCGCGCTCACCGATGTATTATCAGATGAATACAAATCTGCCGCCGTTAAATCCACGCCGCTTGGTCGTTTGGGCACACCCGAAGACATTGCCCGCGCAGTCGCTTTTCTGGTATCAGATGACGCGGAATTTATCACCGGACAAGTATTAAGCGTGGACGGCGGAATGGTGATGATGTAAGGAGAAGAAATGACAGACTATAACGAAAAAGGGAAAACCACTGTTTCGCCTGAAGTGCTTATCACGATTGCGCGCTTATCCGCATTGAGTGTGCCGGGCGTCAGCCGATTCGCGTTCGTTTCAGGCGGAGTCAACCGCCTCTTTAAACGCGGAGCAGGCGACGGGGTCCGGATCGAAACGGATGAGAATATGGTCTTCGCCGATCTGCATCTCATCCTCAAACAGGATGTCAATATCCGCGAAGTCAGCCGCAACGTCCAACAGCAAGTGGTGCGCGCCATCCAGGAAATGGTCGGCATGGATGTGGGTCATGTGAACATCCACATCGAAGATATTGATTACGATGATAACGAGGCGCAGTCCGCATGAAATCCCGTACCAGGGCGCGCGCATTAGCCCTGCAAGTACTTTACGAAGTTGATATAGCCGAACATCCTCCAGTCGAAGTGTATCAATTGCGGCTGGAAGAAACTCCGCTTGCAGATGATCTCGCTGAGTTCGCTCGTCAGATCATCTTTGGCGTGCTTCCTCTCACCCACGATATTGATCATCTCATCGCAAAATACGCGCCGGAATGGCCGCTCGATCAGATCGCGGCGATTGACCGCAATATTCTTCGCATCGCTTTTTGGGAATTTGCCGTCAAGCGCGAAACGCCCGTGAAAGTTGCGATCAACGAAGCCGTGGAACTGGCAAAACTTTACGGTTCAGATTCAGCTTCGCGTTTTATTAACGGTGTGCTTGGCACGCTGGTTAAACATCAACATGAAATTGACCAGGTTTTACAAAAGGCATAAATGGATATTTTTGGCATCGGCGCTCCCGAATTAATTTTTATTATTGTTATCGCCTTGATCGTGCTTGGACCTAAAGATATGGAAAAGACGGGCAAGACCGTTGGCAAGTGGATGCGCGACATGGTCACATCTGACGGCTGGAAAATATTTCAACAGACCACGCGTGAACTTCAGAATTTACCCACCCGCTTGATGCGTGAAGCAAATTATGATTTCAATAAAATTGGGGATGAATCGAACGCCGCGCTCGACCCGACGGGAAACCGTATCTCAGCCTACGTTCAAGCTGATGGCGAAAAACCTGTTGCGCATCCCAAACTTAAAAAATCGGCTCCAAAGAAAAAAACGCCGGCAAAAAAGAAAACCGTGGAATAACATTCATGCGTAAATTCTTCAAGAAATTATTCAATATTATTGCTTACCCATTCCGCCTGATATGGCGGATTATTTCATCCCCCTTTATATTAATTAATCGTTTTCGTAAATTCCTTAACACAGAGCCGGAAGAACATCCATTTGGTGAAATAGTGTCTGGCATAGTCACCAATTCTTCAATGCGGGCGTTTTTAATGAATGAAATAGAAATTTTTCGGATGCACCTCTTGCGGTCGGTATTGGGAGTGATCGTTGGAGTGTGCATCTCGTTTTATTTTACGCAGCAAATCGTTGAGTTTCTCGCGCAGCCGGTCGGCGGACTGAACGCGCTAAAAGCAATTGATCCGACCGAGTCCATTGGCGTTTTCATGCGCGTGGCTTTATTAAGCGGCGTCATTCTCGCCGTGCCATATATTACCTTTGAATTCTGGCTGTTTGCCGCGCCCGGTCTGCGTTCCCGCGAAAAAAAGATCGGGCTGTTTGGGATTCCGCTTGCAAGCATATTTTTTATCGGCGGCGTGGTATTTACCTATTTAATTTTATTGCCCGGCGCTTTACCCTTCCTGCTTAATTTTATGGGCATCAAAGCTGAATTGCGCCCAGAATCCTACTTTTCATTTGTAACGGGTTTAATGTTCTGGCTTGGGGTGACGTTTGAATTACCTCTCCTTATTTACTTCCTTACCGCGCTTGGTTTTATAAAACCCAAAGTATTGGTGGATCAATGGCGGCTGGCTGTGATTATTATCGCCATTCTCGCCGCGGCTATCACGCCGACAGTAGACCCAATCAACATGGCGCTGGTCATGCTGCCGGTAACATTGCTATACTTTATAAGCATTGGTTTTAGCTATGTCGCCTATGCCGGGCGCATGAAAGACGGAGCCAAACAAGAGCAAAAGAAGCAAGCTTTGGAAGTCCAAAAGAAACCTGCGCCTGCACGGAAACCAAAGTCCTATAAGAAGCGAGTTGGCTCAAAGAGGAAATAAAGTTCATCTGGACGCCAAAGTTTTAGGAGAGAATATGAGTCGAAGTAAAATCACCTTACGCCGTATCGTGTTAACCGCGCTTGTCCTATTATTGAGCGGACAAGCCTGTACATTTTCATTGATCCAATTTCCGGATCTATTCCCCGCCAATCCCACCACACAACCGGGAGTCGTTACGCCCGTCGGGAGTTCTCCCACGCCGCCGCCGATGGCGCAAACAACCTTCGTGGCGATCCTGCCTGAACCGCTCGCGGCAGGCGAGATTTTATTCCTGACCGTGCTGGATGAAGTCACCGGGCTTTCTTTAAACGCGACCAATTATCAAATGCAGCCGCGTGACGCGCAGACTTATACCGCCAACTTACCTCTGCCTTTGAACTCCGTCATTAAATATCGCTATACGCGCCGCGGCAGTACGCAGAACGCCGAAGACACCGCATTGAATGTCCCCATTCGTTACCGTCTTTATTCCGTTTTGGCGCAAGGTGAAACGCAAGACATCGTCGCCGATTGGGCTGATAAATCCTATAACCGCCCGACCGGCAATGTCCAGGGACGCGTCCTGAACGCGGATACAAATACGCCTCTCCCAAATATGATGGTCACCGCCGGCGGTGTTCAATGTATTACAGATTCAAGCGGGCGCTTCTCCATTCAAGGGCTTTCAATCGGCACACATAACCTTGTAGCTTACTCATTAGATGGACGCTATCAACCATTTCAGCAAGGCGCGGCAATTGGGCAGGCATTAAATACCAATGTGGAATTACGCGTTAAGCCCGCATCCATAGTGGATATTACCTTCGCGGTTTCTGTCCCGTCGAATACCGTTCCCGGTGTGCCAGTGCGTTTGGCTGGCAACCTGCTTCAACTTGGCAACACATTCGCGGACTTACAAGGCGACGTCAGCACAAACGCAGATCGTATGCCTGTCCTTGCTCTTACGCCCGATGGACATTACACAACAACCATCAGCCTGCCTGTCGGCGCTTATGTTCAATATAAGTACACGCTTGGCGATGGTTTCTGGAATGCCGAGCATAAATCCACCGGCGAGTTTGTATTACATGAATTCGTTGTCCCCGCGCAAGCGACAATTTTTACAGACGCAGTCGAAACCTGGCAGGCTGGACCATCCGCGCCGATTCTTTTTGAAGTAACAGTCCCTTCGGTCACGCCTGTGGGCGATATTATTTACATCCAATTCAATCCCTACGGTTGGACAGAGCCGGTTCCGATGTGGCCCCTGGGAAATAACAAATGGGCATATAAACTTTATGGTCCGCTTAATATGTTGGGATCGTTTGGATACCGCTATTGCCGTAACGGTCAATGCGGCAGCGCCGACGACACCGCCACACCCGGCGACAACACACCGGGCCGCTCAATTTCCACCAGCATTACATCACAGGATATTCTGGATAACGTTACATCGTGGGCATGGTATGAAAATCCGGAAGCGACTACATTGGTCGGATCTGTGATTACGCCGCGTCCGTCAGACTTTGCCACCGGCGTAGAACTTCAATCCACGTTTCTGCCCAACTGGTCTTATTTTATGCCGCAGGCTTTGACGAATATCCAGGCGATTGGAGCCAATCAAGTCACGCTCACTCCAAGCTGGACATTTACCAATATTAATCCGCTCACTTTTTCACCTATCATAGGCAAAGACCCAATGTGGATTGATACTGCCATTATGGTGAGTCAGGCGCGCGCTTTGGGATTAAACGTTGCCATATTTCCGACTCCGCATTTCCCCGCTCTTGGCGCGAATTCTTCGACGCCTTCGGTCAGCGCGAACTTTTGGTCTGCCGCGCCGCGAACCGCCGACTGGTGGCAGACTTGGTTTGACCAGTACCGCGCCTTTGCCGTTAACTACGCGGATCTGGCAACTCAATCCGGTTCTCAGACATTGATCCTCGGCGGCGATTGGATCGGTCCCGCTTTACCCGGCGGCGCACTCGCAGATGGAACACCGTCTGGCGTTCCATCTGATGCAGACACGCGCTGGAAGGCTATCATCGCAGAAGTTCGTCAACATTTTAATGGCAAGGTCTTGTGGGCATTACCTTACATACCTTCAAAGCTGCAAACAACTTTGGAATTTTTTAAAGATACAGATGGAATCTATTTGCTCTGGTCAGCCGCGCTGACTAATCAAACTAATCCCAACAAATCTGATCTTGCCAACGAAGCCGGTCGTTTGTTGGATAACGAAGTCTCGCCTTTGCAAGCCCTGACAAGCAAACCCATATATATCGCGCTTGCCTATCCATCCGCGACCGGCGCGGCAACCGGATGTCTTGCGGATGGCAAAGGCGGTTGTTTGGATTGGACCGCGCTAAGCAGACCCAATGCCGATATCGGATCCGTGTCGCTTAATCTTCAGGCACAGGCGGATATTTACGAAGCCATCCTCATCGCCGTCAACACGCGCGCCTGGATCAGCGGCGTAGTCAGCCGCGGATATTATCCACCGGCGGCGTTGCAGGATAAATCCGCTTCGGCGCACAGCAAACCCGCCGCAGAAATTTTATGGTATTGGTTTCCACGTTTAACAGGAGCTGTAAAATAAAATAATTTGTCCACATAATTTCTTATGTGGACAAATTATTTTATCAACACAAACAGGAAATGATCTAGGGTTTATTCTGTGCGTAATCTCCGCAAGCGAAAAGAGCATAATAATCATTTTCGTAAAGCGCCGGACGTTGCGCTTTGAGCGCGGCGAGACTGCTCCAAATTGGATCGGTATCATTAATAATCAACACATCAATCGAATATCGCCGGCAAATACGGTCAGTGAGTTGCCAGTCGGCGGCGCGTCCATTTGTAAATAAAATCCCAACTTCATTTTTCAATTTATTGAAAACATCCAAAGGAACGCCGTAAGCCGTGCGGTCTGAGATTATCATTTGGTGCGTACCGTATAATCCGCTTGGACGGTCGAGAACAGTGAGCGGATTATTTTGCGTGATGACATCGGCGGCAAAGTTGTCGCGCAAGTAGTCGAAAGCAAGTCGGGCGGAATAATTCCTCTCGCCGATTTCTATCCCAGCCCGCGCGGGCCAAAGAATTCTTTGCAACACAGCATCCATGGTGGATGTCAAAACTCCGATCACGATCAACACACGCAGGAAATTTTTGGTTTTGACAATTTCACCGGCTTTAATGAACGCGGGAATTGCGCCGCTTTTATTCAAAAGCAATATTTCCACGACATCTACTCCCCAGATCAAGAGAACGAATTGACCCGGAAGCCATGCGCGCCAGCCCAGGTCATTGGTTATGAGCAAAGTGGAGCGCAGGCATGAGCCGATGAATAATACAACTCCCAATAGAAGTATTTCCGCCAGATAAAAAGGATTGGAGCGGATTGTTTCTTTGTCTTTGAGCTTGAGCCAATAAATACCCGCCATAAAAAAGAAACCAAGTTCAAATAGATAATTGATCGGTAAAACTAACAGCATAATCAGCGAGCGAACAATTGGCGGCAACGCCTTCACAAAAAATGCCAACAGTGAAAATGTGCGTATCTCAAAAATGACGGGAAATTTTCCGGTCTCCGCGCCGCCGCTCTGAAACATGCTAATCAAAAATGGACTGGCGAGAATCAACGCGACGATTCCAGCAAAGATCATCGGGACGATTAACTTGCGTTCAGTCTTTTGAAGAAAAAGCGCAATCAGCCAAATACCCCAGAAAATGACGAATGCAAACGTGACCCATATCGAAAGCCCTACTGCGGAAGCAAAACCCATCCCCGCGATGGTCAGGATGATGAATTGTTTGGATGTCGTTTTTCCGCGCGCAAAATGGACAAGCATAACCGCGCTCAAGCCGGCGATCAGCGCCGATACATGCAATGAAACCCATAGAACAGACCCAGCCCACGCGGTGATTTGAGTATTCCAAATTTCAACAGTGCCGACAATAGACCCGATTAGAATCATGAGAACGGTGACAGGAAATATATCCAGCCCGCTGACGGCGAGTAAGCCGATGCCGATCTTCGCGGAACTCCAGGCTGATTCCGTTTTATCGGCATTTCTCTGCCGGAGATACAACGCGACAACTGCCATCAATCCAAGCCCGCACCATGCGGAACTAGCGTTAAGCGCGGCGCGCGCGTCCACAAATCGCCCGCCGATTGTATCTATCATACTGCCAATGATGTACCAGAAATAATATAAAAAAGTAAGTTGGATCGGATGTCCGGGATAATAGCTGGGATTGATCGGCGGCACGCCTGTGCGAGTCATCGCTTCGATGACAGAGACGCGCGTGGTGTAATCATAGGACGCCATACTGAAATATAACTGGTCTTTCCACTGGAGGTCTACCAGCGAAAGGATGGTAAAGACGACCCAGGCGATTCCAATCCAAAAGATAATTTTGGCGCCGCGATTTATCGGTATAAAACTGGTCTTTTCTTTTAAGACGATAAAAACAAACGCCGCCGCGAATCCGCCGAGGGTGAGAAGAGATATATTTAACGAGAGCAAGCTGGAAGTTAAATCAAGAACGATGGGGCTGACGGCGAAAGATAGTACCAAGCCGATTCCAAGTCGCACAATGGGCTGGCGGAGTCTAAAGTCAAATAGATCCAAAGCCCAGCCCGTGACATATCCGGGAAAAACGATTACAAGCGGAAAGAGACAAGACGCCAGCGCCGCGCCGAAAATATCTTGCAATGTGAAATTCGATGTAAATGCGGACAAATGGACTCCGGCGTTTAGATGACCAATCTCAAAATAAAAACGGCGCAAGAATTAACTTGCCTTAATTTTTATGAATCTTTAGGATTTTTTATTTTCAAAGCCAGCCATGAAAATAAAATCACTCCGACATAACTGGCAAATAAATCGAAAAGGCTGAATGTGCGCGCAGGGATGAATTTCTGGGAGAACTCTTCGAGACCGATCAACAAAGCAAGGATAATTCCAATTGTAACGGCGACCCGTTTTCGGCGCGCGTGAGGAAGCGCTTGGAAGAAAGTTAGGTTGAGCAGAAAAACCAATATCCCAAACAGGATAAAATGTCCGGCTTTATCGCCATTCGGAAAATCATAAATAAAATGGAATGAGCCGAGTTTGCCGTTGTCCGCAAGGATAATTACAGCGATTATAAAAACAGTGAATAAAACAGTCAGCCATTTCATAAAAAAACAGGCGGGTTTTTACCCGCCTGACTTTCTTATTTGCTTTTAGCTTGTTTCGTTTCGCGTCTGGCTTTTACCGTTTCCCAAATCATGGGGACAATCGAGATCAGGATGATGGCAACGATCACGAATTCGAAATTCTTTTGGACAAATGGAATGTTGCCAAAGAAGAAACCTGCAAACGTGAAAAGCAATACCCATGCAATGCCGCCGACAATGTTATAAGAAAAGAAATAGCCGTAAGACATGCGTCCCATGCCCGCGACGAACGGCGCAAAAGTGCGGACGATTGGAACAAAGCGCGCCAGCACAATTGTCTTGCCGCCGTGTTTTTCAAAGAAGGCATGTGTGCGGTCGAGATATTCTTTCTTTATCCATTTGGTTTTGTAAGCGCGGTCGCCAAGTGCATGACCGATCCAATAATTGACTGTGTCGCCGCCCACCGCGGCAACGATCAACAAGCCAAGCAATAACCAAATGTTCAATGAACCGATCGCGGCGAATGTGCCAGCCGCGAATAAAAGCGAATCGCCCGGAAGAAAAGGCGTGACGACAAATCCCGTCTCCATGAAGATCACAAAGAACAATAACCCGTATGTCCAAACGCCATATTGGGTAATGACCTGGCTCATATATTTATCCAGGTTCAAAAACAGATCAATCAGAAATTTTATAGTTTCCATTTTTCTCTCATTAGGTTTATAAAATATTAACTTCCATCACCTATCAATTTGTTTCGTCATTGCGAGGGCGCTTTTGTTTTTTTTGCCCGAAGCAATCTCCTTCGTAATATAGGGATTGCTTCGCCGCCAAAGTACAAGAGCGGCGGCTCGCAATGACGAATTGAGGGAGGCTATTTATAAGCCTTTAGGTGGAATAACAACAGAGCGGGATTATACCGCGTCCTTTCCCTTTGCCGCGCGAAAATTTACCAAACTTAAAGCGAGCGCCAAAATACTTCCGATGGTAGCCGCGCCAAAATTTAACGGTCCCACCGGAAAAAGAATCCATCCGCGCCAATTGCCAACGATGTGACCGAGCGCGAATCCCAGCCATGATAATGTCATAAATAAAAATAATCGCGCGGGTCGTCCGCCGCGTACCAAATGAAAAAGCGCGCCGTACAAACTGGCAATAATAAATCCAAAGAGAAGCGCAGGAATGGTCATAATGAATTGCCTTTTATATTACTGGATAATAATTCCACCGCCGATGACTTCTTCTTCGACGTAGAACACTGCCGCTTGACCGGCTGTGATGTCTCTTTGAGGCGCATCAAACCGGACGTGAGCCTTATCGCCGTTTTCCATGGGCTTTACCTCCGCCCAAACCGGCTTCGCCGAATAGCGGATTTTCACCTCCGCGCGGAATGACTCAACAGGCGCAATTCCACTTAACCAATTGACGTCACGCGCGGTTAATTCACTTACGCCCAATTCATCTTGCGCGCCAACCACAAGCGTATTGTTGATTGCGTTTTTCATAATCACATAAAGCGGCACAGGCGAGGAAACGCCAAGTCCCTTTCTTTGACCGATTGTATAGTTGGCGAGTCCATTGTGTTGACCTAGCGCCTTGCCAGCGCGAGTGACAATCTCACCGGGCTTGAACATTTCGGGCGCGTTGCGTTGAATAAAATTTCGATAGTCGTCGCCCGCGAGAAAACATAAATCCTGCGAATCCGCGCGTGATGCGATTGGCAATCCAAAAGATTCGGCAATCTGCCGAATTTCCGATTTGGGATAATCTCCAATTGGAAATAAGGCATGTTTCAATTTCTCTTGATTCAAAACATGCAACACATAAGATTGATCTTTACTTGCATCCACCGCGCGTAATAACTTATATCGTCCATCGTCTGCCGTCTGTCGTCTGACATAATGTCCCGTTGCCATAAATTCCGCGCCAAGAGCCAGCGCGTGATTCAGCAAAAATTCCCAGCGTATCTTTTTATTGCAGATCAAACATGGATTTGGCGTGTCGCCGGAAGCATAGCCTTCGAGAAAATACTCCACGACCGTGCTGCGAAAAACATCTTTTGCATCCACTACATAAAATGGAATATCCAATATATTGGCAACGCGCCGCGCCTGCGCCATGGAATCCGGTGTGCAACAGCGGTTGGATTCTTCCTTGTTAGGTTCAGACCACAGGCGCATCATCATTCCCGTCACATCGTAGCCTTGCTGTTTGAGCAAAGCAGCGGCGACAGATGAGTCAACTCCACCGGACATGGCAACGACGATTTTAGTCATAGGTCAGTTAAAAGTAATAAGTGAGAAGCAACGAGTAATAAGGGGTATGTTAGCCTTGTAACTCATTTCTCATCAATCATGGTTTAAACCGCGCGCTTTTTCAACCAGTGACGGTAAAGTTTTCAGAAAGGATTCCACATGCTCAACGGTTGAATTAACTCCCAATGTAATCCGCAGAGAGCCTAATGCCCATTCGCGGGAAAAGCCCAACGATGTGATGACTTCGCTCGGTTCGGGATTTCCTGTCTTACACGCGGAGCCGGAAGAGCAGGCAAAGCCAGCAGAGTCGAGCAGTTGAAGAAGCAGGTTGCCATCCACATTTTTGAACACAAATGACGCGTGATTCGGCAAACGATTTTCGGGATGACCGGTCAATTTCGAATCGGAAATTTCCTCCAGCGCTCGTCCAATGATCTGGTCACGCAACGGTTTGACATGCGCGACGCGTTGTTCGCGTTCATCCGCCGCGAGACGTAACGCTTCCGCGAAACCGACAATATACGGCACATTCTGCGTCCCCGCGCGTAGACCAAATTCCTGTCCGCCGCCGGTCAGATGCGGGATGAGTTTTGTCCCTTTGCGGACATATAACGCGCCCACGCCTTTTGGTCCGTAGAATTTATGTCCGCCGAGAGACATCAAATCCACGCCAAGTTTTTCGATGTTTACATCCAGATACGCGGCGGCTTGGACTGCGTCTGTGTGAAAGATGATGTTGTTTGTTTTTGCAATTTTGGCAAGTTCCGCAATTGGATTAATTGTGCCGATTTCATTATTCGCATACATCACCGAAGCCAGCACAGTGTTGTTGCAAATTGCCTTATTCAAAGACTCAGGCGTGACCGCGCCGTATTTGTCTACTTCCAGCCATTCGAGAGAAAAGCCATATTCTTTTTCAAGTTGTTCGGCTGTGCGGCTAACTGCATGATGTTCGGTCTTCGCGGTGAGGATCCACGTCTCGCCGGAAAAATTTTGCCGCGACATCGCCGCGCCGCGCAACGCGAGATTATCCGACTCAGAGCCGCAGGAAGTGAAGATGATTTCGTCCACGCGGCAGTGGAGGACAGAGGCAACCGTCTCACGCGCAGACTCAATCGCGGAGTCGGCGCGTTGTCCGAAGCGGTGAACAGATGAAGGGTTACCGAAAGATTCGGTGAAGTAAGGCATCATCGCATTAAGTACGCGCGAGTCAACAGGCGTGGTGGCGGCATAATCCAGATAAATCATAAGACGATTATAGCAAACAATTATGTTTAGGTGATAAAATATCCAAGCTAAAACGAAAAAATTTCAACAAGGTGACAACATGAGCGATTTTCTAAATTTTCTCAATACGGCAAGCTTGGACACATTAACAAAAATCCCCGGCATTACGCGTCCCATCGCGGGGAATATTATCGCGGCGCGGCATTTTGAATCTGTGGACGATTGTCTAAAAGTACGCGGTATGGGAAAAAGTCTGCTGGCGCGTATGCAAGCCGCGTTTGAAGCGGGGGAAAATCCGTCAGAAAGCCGCGCCATGATTACGGTTGAGGAAGGTGCGGCGCCTGCGTCCATTGAGGTGAGCCGGTCTACGCAAGAGTCGGCTCGTGAGGCAAGACCATCCTTCTGGTCGCGTTTGGGGCGCGCTTTTCTTGATTTTCTGCGGGCATTATTGCGATTGTTCATCATATTGTTGGTCATCGGTGGAATTGGCGCGGCAATTTATTTTGCAATGCCATTCATCAATAATACGTTCATTGTGCCGGTGGAGCGGAACACGGCGCGCATCGGCGAACTTGAAAATGAAATGGCGACCATGCGAACGCAATTGCAGGAAATGGATACGCGCGTAGGCGCGATGGAAAAAACGATTGAGGCGCATACTGCCAGCATCGCGAAGTTGGAAGAAATGCAAGCCGCGCTTGAACGGGAATCTTCGGCGCAAAATAACAGCGTGATGGTTGCCTTGAAACGCGAGATCATGCTCACCCGCGCCATCGAGACTCTCTCACGCGCGCGCTTATATCTCTCGCAAAGTAATTTTGGATTCGCAAAGCAGGACGTACAATCTACGCGTGATATTCTGGCGCAATTATTAACCGGCGCGCCTGCGTATCAAGTGGATGCCTTGAATCAGATTCTTTTGCGTTTGGATTTGGCATTAGGCAACTTGCCCGCGTTTCCCGTCATCGCGGCTGATGATGTGGATATCGCCTGGCAGTTGATGATGATCGGTTTGCCTGAAAGCGAGGCGGATGTAATCGCAACATTTACGCCGCCGATACCTGACGCGGCGCCAACGCTTACTTCCACGCCCGCGCCGATCCTTGAAGCGACGCCAACAGCAACGCCATAAATAAAAAAACTCCGAGAATTTATCTCGGAGTTTTTTTATGAGACTATTCAGTCATGTCGTTGCGAGCCGCCGTTCTTGCGGCGAAGCAATCTCCAAAAGGTTAGTTTGCTTGTTTAATGGATTTTGTTTTTCTCTCGCCCGGTCCATATCGAATGAGGTTATAAGCGGCAAGAAATGCAATTGCGGTAAGCATGTAACCTAAAACGTAGACTATGTTTGAGAATGTATCCAGATTGATATAAGCCTGATCCGATATCCATTTATCTCCGCCAAGCCAAAAGAAGATGTTGAAGCTGTCGGCTATTGCAAAGGCAATCAATCCCCACCATGCCCTGCCTAATACGCCGCGCCCGAAAAGGAAGGATAACCAAAGCGCCGCGCCGCCTTCAACAAGGTCAAAGACCGGGTAGATGACCGAGAGATAGACTACCCACCATGAATATCCTTCGCCAAGTCCCTCGTATATGGCGAGTTGCGTCAATCCAGCTGTAGCCGCCAGCCCGAGTCCGATGTAGGCAAGGTATAACACCGATTGCCTGCCTTTCCTGGCGTTATAGATCAATCGGAATTGATAATATAGCGCAAGCCCAAAGAAGAAATATCCCATCAGCCAGCATATATCAATAAATGTAAAATCGGGATAAGCGTCGGGATACCAAACATCATATACAAATCCGCTTAACTCGCCGGCGACCCAGCACCACCAGCCGATGGTGAACGTGAGCCAAACGCGAAACGGCGGTTCGTGATATTCAAACTGGCGGACGATTAATGTGCCAAGCCAAGCCGCCGCTACGGCCGGGATGAGAGTCAAGACATCAAGAACCTTGTCGTTCCAATAAGGTGAGAATCTTTCGCTGAACGGCTCATAATAATATACGTAAGCAAAAACGACTAACATCACTGCCGAGATAGAGCCGCTCCAGATAATGTTGGAGCGATAGGGTCTGGTAATTTTTTTAGTGGGATTGTTCATTTCTTCTCTCATTCTGAAAAAGCGGCTGGTATGAGTCTGTGTAATTCGAGAGCGGCGCGCGTGTCTTTGTTTAGCGTTTCAAAGGTTTCATGCAAGATGCGCCGGGTAAGCGCGTGTCCGATCACCATATCTATTTGCGTTTCAATCTCCATGAATAGAGCGCGGTATGCCTGCACAGCCGTTTCTGCATGATGGAAAAAATGCTCGTCATTAATGACGGCGCTTTCAATATAAATATTCCATTGCCAGGGTAGCGCCATTTGTTTGATCTCTTCCTGCATCATTGCTACAAGTTTTTGTCCGACCAAAGCCTTGTACCTGCTTAATGTTTCATTTCCCCAGTGAAGTATGCCTTGACGCAAAATAAAACATTGATAAGCCTGTGAAGCAGGGACATGTTCATAAACAATTACTTTACGGGCATTATTCTGGCGTTCCTGATTATCAAATCCCTGTCCGTTGTAAAAGATTGTCTCGGGATTCAGCGCGTCGCCATCCATGATGTAAAAAAAGCCCTGCTCCTTTTCTGACGCCGCTTCAATTAATCCGCTGAAGGATTCAGTCTTCCAGCGCTTTGATAGGTGATTCCATTCTTCGTTTCCTGAAATTTCCAGCCGCTGACTTATCTGCGATTCCAGCGCCAGCCAGACCATTCGTCCCGCGGTGTGCGGAAATTCCAGGGTGCGGATGGGAGTCTGCGTTCCGTCCCAGATTTCTGCCAGATCAGTCAGATGAATGGGATTGCTGTTGTCATTTTCCAACAGGTAAACGCCGGCATAAATCCCCTGCGCGAAAAGCAAGATGACTTGCTTTGCCGCGTTCACTTGTATTTCGATCAGACCGCTGGCTTTGTTATCACGCAAATATGCCTGCTGTGCATCCAAAAAAGCAGGTGAACCTTTAAGTTCAATATTCCCCAAATGGCTAAAGAATCGAGATGGATTGGCGTCCGTGAGAGTCATTCGATATCCTTGTGAAAATTGCCGTGTGATTGAATTCTATCTAATATTTTACTCTTGTTCGTTGCAATTTCAAAACTGGGAATAACTAAATCGGAAGCGATAAGAAATCAATCAAGTGAAAGGGGTACTTGTGCACGCTTTGTTAGCCGCGCTTTGTGACGATCCGGAAATCATACATCGGAATTCGAGGTTATAAATACCCAAACCTTCCTTTGGTGGTTGCGGCGATTTGAAGCCATTCGGTAAAAGAATCTGCAATCATAGACCAACAAAATGAACAAGACTGTGGTTCTCGAAATACATCCTGTAAATTCAGCTCTCCGAGTTTCCACATAGACACTCCAATAACACGGTAACGCTGAATTCTGTCACCAAGATCCAGGAAGAAAGAAACATACATAAACCCATATTCAATAGGATTACGAAACCGTAGAGCTCCTATTTTTAGAAACCCATTTTCGTAATATCCAACCTTGCCCACAAGGTATGGATACCATTCTTCTGCCATAGGACCAAAACCCAAAGAGGCGAAAGAAGAATCTTCATTGGAAATTGTAATCCCACCATAGAGCTTTAAAAACGATAGATAATCGGTTGGCAAAGAATACGGTCTAATTAAATTTTCAATCTGAGTAAGACATTTGTCAGCTTCCGTAACATACCAATCAAATGGCAACTCGAGCATCGCAGGCGTGGATAAATGGTTGCTGAGTTGGGCGAAAAAGCGCTCTTGCCCTTGTTCTGTTCCACAATCCACCTGAGCGTTGGGCAGCAACCGAATTTGCTCAATCACGTTTTCAATCTGATCCGGTTTCATGTTTACACACTTCTCAATTTATGTGGCTAACGGTTTGCGTAGCGGACAGTGGGCGGGCGTGGATTCTGTTCGGGAGCAGGAAAAACTCGAAGCCACGCGTACGCGAAATGCTTGACTGTCCCCCCGGGCGTGCCGCAGCCGTCCCTACGGGCGGCAGTCACCAGCAGCCTGCCCTGCGACCGGAGGGAGTGTCGAAGGGTCCAGTGCACGCTTTATTGGGCAGTTTTCACTCAATTTGCATTTATCACACTAATATTTTTTTGTTGATCTACTCCATTTGTTCTTTGACTCGATCTAACCACTCACCAAACAATGCGATGAAAAGTTGTTCCTGCTCTATCATCAACCCGTGTCCAGCCCTATCAAGCACTGCAAATGTGGCTCGTGGGTAATTTTCTAAAATCGACCACTGATCCTGATAACCTATTACAGAATCCTGACGACCTGTTACGATCAATGTTGGCTTGCTAAATTTTTGATGAGGCTTTTCTACATCAAATGAAAAATAGAGATTACCGGATTCGGGAAATCGGTTTAAGAAATCTTCATCTCCCAAAATGGGCTTGCCCAAAGAGTCTTTTATTGAATCAATAACTTTTCGATTTTGTACAACAAAAAATCCAGCGATCCCTTCAGCAACATCTGGGGGTAATTCTGCTAACAGATCTTTATTCTCAATTAACACTACATGTTCAGGAGTATGACGATCAGGTCTACGGCGTGTGGCTGGGGCAAGCAAACAAAGCCCTTCTATATACTCTAATTTCTTATTCTCAAGCCCCTGCGCAAGATATGCCCCATATGAATATCCAGCCAAGACAATTTTTTGATCGGAAAGTAATTTATCAATAAACCGTATAACTACATCAAGATAATCGTCACTCGATTTGATCCAATCGGCGCCAGAGGTTTTCCCCATGCCTGGAAGATCGATATATACTCGCTTCCACCCATTCATATCTTTGAAAAATAGTTCAACAGTTTCCAACCAGTCTTGATGCGAGTATCCAAAACCGTAGCCGTGCAAAAAAAGAATTGGTTTGCCTTCCCCGCAAATTTCATAATTAACTTTGATATTTTCAAGATCGCATTCCATATTCACTTCCTATCAGTCGGATTTGTTTGGAAAATTTCTGATTAATCTTAGCTGCCCAACAGTTTGCGTTCACGGAGCCCTGCAGGCTGTGGCGCTGGGGTGGGCGTGGACTCTGTTCGGGAGCAGGAAAAAAAACCCGACACCAGAGAAAAATGCTTAAAAAGCCGCATCGTACCCCAGCAGCCTGCCCTGACGGTTCGTCTTTCGTTCACCGTGTCGAAGGGTCCAGTGTACGCTTTGTTGGGCGAATTTGAGCTCACCAAAATGATAACTGGACGAAAACCACGCCAACCTTCAAAGCCTACTTTGAAAGCTAAAGAACATCCATCTTCTTACTTGTCTGGTTTGATATGCATTACTTTCTGGCAATAATCATGCTCCTTTATCTGTGTCCATTTTTCTCAGTATTTCTAGCAATTTTGTTGTTGTATTCCAGTTGCGGATGGTCATGGATTTATAGAATGGTGTTCCCATAATTTTATTAAGACGACTTTTGGTGCGTTGGGAACTGAGACGTTGTGAGTAGATTACGCCATTACCTGCCCAGACTTGGTCGACTTCCTCCCGAGGATTGAATGCAGGCATAGCCTGAGCCGAATCAATACCCATCAGAAAGATTGCATCGCTGTGATACTTCTCGGGCTGCTCACCGAAGCCTTTTGGCTTGTTATCAATGATGGCTTGGAATTGCTTGTGAGTCAACACCAAAACTTTGATGAACCCATCAAGCTTGAAGTTTTCAGGTAAAACCCCTTCAATCTGAGCTTTTACATCGTTGGCGCGTTTGTCGGATTTTAAGATTACATTACCACTGGCAATATACGTCGAAACATTGGAAAATCCCTGTTCTTCCAGGCATTTTCTCAAACCCGCCATTGGTACTGTATTTTTGCCGCCAACATTGATGCCGCGTAAAAGGATTACATAGGTATTCATTATTCCTTGATTCCTTACATTTTATTTTAATGCTGATTGCCCGTAATTGAGCTTGCCGCCCAACGGCTTGCGTCCGCGGATTAGCCCTGCGGGCTGTGGCGGGCGTGGATTCTGCTTGGGAGCAGAAAAAACTCGAAGCCACGCGTACGCGAAATGCTTGCCGTAGGTGCCGCACGCCGCGAAGCGGCAGTCCCCAGCAGCCTGCCCTGACGGTTCGTCTTTCGCTCACCGTGTCGAAGGGTCCAATGCACGCTTTGTTGGGCGGCGGTTTAGAACTGAACTATTGATTTTCAGGTTGCCACTGTAACTCCCAGAAACCAGAAATTGCAACAACTGGATGAGTGACAAGAACTGTCAATTTACCTGAAGGAACTTTGCCTACAAATGTAGCGGCAGAACTAAATTCGTCAGGTCCATTCATTCCAGTCATTCCTTGAGTTGAGTCTTGGATTTGAATGTCAACTCCATGAAAAACTGCCGTACTCTTGAAGTAAAACTCATAACCATCTGCCCTACGTATTGCTTTGACAACTCGCACTGGATAGCCTGCTAGTAGACCAAGATCAATATCTAAATTCCATATCGGATAATTTGTTGTATTGCCTAATGCGTCCAATTCCTGTACTTGTTCATCGGGAGGTTTTGCTTCTGTATCGAACTCAAACTTTGTTTGTACGTTTTCATACTTGACTGCTACCAAATCTGGTTTGATGGTTAGGGGCCATTTGAATTGTTTGCCTTTGATTTCAAATACCCAGGGAAATGTACCCTGTTTGGTTTTTTCGGAAGAAGGATCAGTTTGAGTAAATTGGATTTCCTTTCCATCGGCGTCTGTGATTTTTGGCCAATTTGAAAATGATACTGCTTGTGCTCCCTGAGGCAAACCAATAGAACGGAATTTGCCAATCAGAACATAACCACTTTCAGTTTCGGTGGCTTTTTCAAGAACCAAGGGATTTTCATTTACTACTTTCGCAGGCGTTGCGACACAGGCATTGAGAGTCAACGCAAGTAGAAATATGTAAGCAATTAATTGTTTTTTCATTTTTCTCCTTTTGATTAACTCTGCGAATTTTATGTGATATTGGTTTTGAAACAACAAACGATTATCCTACAATTACCCTATGTTTAGCAGACATAACATCATTATGCGAAGCCGCCCAACGGTTTGCGTCCGCGGAGCGTGGCGCTGGGGCGGGCGTGGACAATGTTTGAGAGCAGAAAAAACTCGAAGCCAGAAAAATGCTTGAAAATGCCGCAGAATCCCACACAGCCTGCACTGAGCGAAGCGAATGTGTCAGGTAGTATCATGAAAAGCGGACATGGCAGATCGATCGTCAGGAG